>Ga0172381_10002563_pt1 | contig 19985 bp, 22 predicted proteins | sample Leawel6488metaG_FD_119754 | JGI IMG/M metagenome (GOLD analysis project Ga0172381, IMG submission 119754) | Leachate microbial communities from a municipal landfill in Southern Ontario, Canada - Leachate well 64-88 metaG | ecosystem: Engineered > Solid waste > Landfill > Unclassified | place...
CAGCTTTACTGATCCAAACGGCAACGTAATCTCATGGTGTTCAGCTGGAATGGTTGGTTTCAAAGGACCAAAAAAAGCGACTCCTTATGCTGCTGGTGTGATTGTCAAACAAGCTGCTGAAGCTGCTCGTGAAAAGGGTCTCGAAGAAGTCAGTGTTTTTATCAAGGGCGTCGGGATGGGCCGAGAAGGAGCTATTAGAGCTATTTCAGCCAATGGAATCACTATTTCATCAATCAAAGATACTACTCCGATACCTCACAATGGTTGTCGACCTAAGAAAGTTAGAAGAATATAAAATAATATGGGAAAATATCTAGGACCAAAATGTAAGCTTTGTCGTCGAGAAGGAAGAAAACTTTTTCTAAAAGGGGACCTTTGTTATTCAGTCAAATGTCCTTTTGCTAAGAGAAAATATGCTCCAGGCGTTCATGGTAACAAACGACAAGACAAGCTTTCGGAATATGGCAAACAGCTTCGTGAAAAGCAAAAAGCTCGAAGAATCTATCATCTCCAAGAAAAGCAATTTAGTAATATTTTTGTCACCGCTAGCGCCAAACAAGGCGATGCTGGCGAAAACTTACTTCAAGCTTTGGAATTAAGATTGGACAATGTGATTTATCGTGCTGGTTTTACTCCTTCGAGAGATGCTGCTAGACAATTAGTCAACCACGCTCATTTTAGAGTTAATGATAAGAAAAATAGTATTGCCTCCTGTGCCATGAAGGTCGGAGACAAGATTACTGTCAAAGTAACTTCAAAGAGCAAGGCTGAAATCGAAGAAAGAGTCAAAAGTAATGTCAAAAATACCGAAATCCCAACCTGGCTCAATGTCAACGTCAAGGATTTGAGTATTGAGATTCTGGCTAGACCAATTGGCGTCGAATTACCACAGGATATTGACACCAAGCTAATCGTCGAATACTATTCAAGATAAGATTTTTAAATAAAATAATTAGGAGGCATTATTATGAAAAAAATCAGTTTACCAAAAAAATTCGAAGTCCAAGAGATCAAGGACAACAAAAACAGAGCTAAGGTCATTATTGAACCTTGTTATCCTGGTTATGGTAATACGATTGGCAACGCTTTGAGAAGAGTCTTGCTTTCATCACTGCCTGGAGCTGCTGTCGTCGCTGTCAAAATCAAGGGCGTGCATCACGAGTTTTCAACTATCGAATTCGTCAAAGAAGACGTAGTTGATATTATTCTCAATCTTAAACAATTGAGACTCAAGATGGATCCAAACGCTGAAATGACCGTTATCGAGCTCAATGCTTCTGGAAAAAAGATTGTCACTGCTAAAGATATCAAGACAACTGGTGGCATCGAAGTTTGTAACCCAGAATTAGAAATTGCTACTTTGACTGATAAAAAAGCTAGTTTAGAAATGAAAATTTGGGTCAAAATGGGCCGCGGTTATGTCCTCGTCGACGAACATTCTGATATGGAATTTGAAATTGATACCATTGTTGTCGATTCTTCATATACGCCAATTACCAACGTCGCCCTAGATGTAGTTAATGTCCGTGTTGGTGATCGAATCGACTTTGATAAAATGATTCTCGATATCGAAACCGATGGAAGTATTACTCCAAAAGATGCCGTTATCGCTTCAACTGAAATTTTAATTGACCAATTTAACTTTATTCTTGATCCTTCAAAGGGCAATATGAGTGATGAAGATGTACCTTCAATCAAAGAAGTCGAAGAAGAAGTTGTTAAAGAGGTTAAAAAAGATAAAAAAATTAAGAAAGATTCAAAGAAATAATTATGCGACACCGAAAGAATACCAAAACCTTAGATCGAAAAACTGGACCACGCAAGGCTCTGTTAAAGAACTTGATTGGCAGTCTTTTAATCTATGAAAAAATCGAAACCACCGAAGGTAAAGCTAAAGTTATCAAACCAATGGTTGAAAAATTAATCACTATCGGTAGAGTTAACGACCTAACATCAAGACGCCGACTTATCAAAGAATTACCAGCTGGGAGTGTTGTTGATAAAGTTTTAGATATTTTAGGTCCAAGATATAAAGCCAGAACTGGTGGTTATACTAGAATTGTCAAACTCAGTCCTCGAAAAGGTGATGGTGCTGAAGTGGTTCAAATTAGTTTTGTTTAATTAAATTTTTATGGCACAGCAAGTTAATCGTGAAAAACATACTCTCGATGCCTCAGGTCAAGTTCTGGGTCGTTTAGCAACTCAGATTGCTATGATTTTGATGGGTAAAAACAAACCTAGCTATATGACATATATCGACATGGGTGATTTTGTTGACGTAATTAATGTCGATAAAATTGAAGTCACTGGTGCAAAGTTAGATTTCAAGCTTTACCAACATCACTCAAATTATCCTGGTGGTTTGAAAACCAAGAAAATGAAAGAGCTTTCCAAGACCGAATGGGTAAAAAGAGCCGTGATGAATATGCTTCCAAAAAACAAATTGCGCATTGAACGCATGAAACGATTAAAGATAAGTTAATTCTATGACAGATAAAAAAACTAAAAAAGAATATTACTACGGCAAAGGTGGTCGCAAGACCAGCGTCGCTCAGGCTAGAATTTATCCAAAAGGTAAAGGTAAAATTACCGTCAACGATAAAGAATATACTTTGTATTTCCCAGTTGATTTACAGCCAAAAATTTATGCTCCGTTGGTAGCAGTTAGTTTAGATAAGGCTGAATTCGACATTTCACTCAAAGTTTCTGGTGGTGGTACCAATGGTCAAGCCGATGCTAGTCGTCATGCAATTGCCAGAGCTTTGCTCGATTTAGATGATGAAGCTTATCACCCAATTCTCAAAGCCGAAGGATTCCTGACTCGTGATGCTCGTAAAGTCGAACGTAAGAAATTTGGTCTTAGAAAAGCTCGAAGATCCCCACAGTGGAGTAAACGTTAATTTTTATCGATATATAAAAATCACTTCGAAAGAGGTGATTTTTGGTTTTGGAAATATAATTTGTCGAACACACAAAACAAAAAAGTTCGGTCCCTGAGCGGAGTCGAAGGGTAAATTCTCGATAATCGGTTTAAACACAACCCCTCGACTCTGCTCGGGGACCGGTATTGATACGTTTTGATTAAAATCAAAATTTAACACACCAACTTTTATAAAATACTAAACAAAAATCAACGCTCGTAGAGACATGCCATGGCATGTCTCTACAACCACAATTTATTAAAAGTAACACTGCAATTAGGGAACCAAAATAAAACCAGTCCCACAAGAGCGGTCCTTGAGCCTGTCGCCTGCCTGCCGGTAGGCAAGAAAGGTGAGCTCTTGATGCTTAATCTTATCACAACAACCCCTCGACAGGCTCGGGGACCGATTTTTATTTTACTTTGCCAGTAAATATTAAAAAGCTTATATATAGTGATAATTCTGATAACGCCCACTAAGGACGTTATCTTTTTATAAAAATATGCTAGACTATAAGTATGAGTCATGATGGAAAAATCACTAAAAACACGCTTTATCTAAGTTCAGCTTATGTTGTCCAAAAGCTACTCGCTTTTGTTTATTTTGCGTTATTAGCCCGATTTCTTGGCGCCGACAATATCGGCAAATATGTTTTTGCCCTTTCATTCACGACCATCTTTTCGATTTTTATCGATCTTGGTTTGAGCTCAGTCTTGATCCGAGAAATTGCCAAGTTTCGCGATAAAGCCAAAGATTATATTAGTAATGTTATCGGAGCTAAAATTTTGCTAGCAATCATGACTTATGGCCTGACGATCTTTTTTGTAAATATTTTGAATTATCCACTTGCAACTCGACAGTTGGTTTATTTGTCGGGCTTTATTATGATTTTGGATTCATTCACTCTAAGTTTTTATGCGGTTTTACGAGGTTTCCAAAAAATAAAATTTGAAGGTTTGGGCACCATCATTCACCAGCTAATCGTAATTAGTCTCGGATTTTTGGCAATTAAGCTTGGTCTGCCGATTATCTTTTTTATCGGCGTCGTCTTGTGTGCTAGTGCGTTTAATTTCTTGTTTTCATTATCACTGCTAATTTTTAAAGAAAAGATCGCGATCAAGCCAACTTGGCAAAGAGAAACGATCAAGATGCTATTTATAATTGCCTTGCCATTTGCAATCGCGGGAATTTTTTCTCGAGTTTATTCCTATATTGATCAAATCTTGCTTTCAAAATTAGCCGGGGACACCGCCTTGGGAATTTATAGCGTGGCTTACAAATTAACTTTTGCTCTACAATTTATTCCAGCAGCTTTTGGAGCCTCGATTTTTCCAGCCTTTGCTAATTTTTATGCCAATTCGCGTGAGCATTTGGCCCAGACCTTTGAAAAGGCGATTCGCTATTTGACAATTCTGGTCATGCCGATTAGTCTAGGAACAATAGTTTTGGCTCGAGAAATAATTTTAAAAATTTATGGCCAAGAATATGTCTTGTCGATTTTGCCATTGCAAATTTTGATTATTGCCTTGATATTTATTTTTATCAATTATCCACTGGGGGCACTGCTCAACGCTTGCGATCACCAAAAAACCAATACCTACAATGTCGGCATCGCGATGCTCATCAATATTATTTTGAACGTAATTTTAATTCCAAAGTTTTCATTTATTGGTGCTAGTCTAGCGGTTTTAGTAAGTTATGTTTGCTTGGTCGGAATCAATTTTTATTATGTTCCACAAATTTTAGAATATAAATTATCTCGATTATTGTGGTTGTTTTTAAAAACATTAACCGCTGCCGCTATCATGGCGATTATAATTTATTGTGCTAAAAGTTTTATTAATTTTTGGTGGCTAATAATTCCAGGCGGTTTGATTTATTTTGTAATGATTTATCTTTTTGGTCTAATTTCAAAAAACGACCTGGCTTCAATTTTTAATATTTTTAAACGCAAAAATGAAAATATTAGTTATTAATCCGACTTTCAAAAGTGGACTTTCTCAATATACTTATTTTTTTTGCAAAGCTCTAGATGAAAAAGGTCTCGATTTTGTTTTATTGACTACACGAGGTGAAAATGAAATTGATTTTTTCAAACCAAAATTCAAAGTTTATAAAGATTTATACCAAATTAATCAAGGCTCATATTTAGCCAACGCTTGGTATTATGGCAAAAATAAAAATATTATTCGAAAGATTGTTGATGAATATCGACCTGATGTAATTCATTTTCAAGGCCTTTTAAAACCAGATGGTGATTATGAATTTATTGAATATCTCCAAAATCGTGGTAATAAAAAAATTAAAATAGTTTATACGGCCCATTACATTTTACCTTATGAGGCTTCGCTAAAACATAAACAAATATATTCTAGAATCTATAATAAAGTCAATCAAATTATTGTTCATGCCGAACAAAACAAAGATGAATTGGCAGCTGGTTTTGGTGTCCCACGAGAAATTATTACCGTAATTCCTTATGGTAATCTAATTGAAATCGCTCAAAAAAGCCCTGAATTAAACCTATTTGAAGCCCGCAGTCTTTTGGGTTTAGAAAAAGATGATTTCTGTTTGTTGTTTTTTGGAGCTATTCGAGATTATCGTGGACTAGATGTTTTACTAAAATCAATGCTTTATCTCAAAGAACATCCAAAAATAAAATTGATGGTTGTCGGTGAAATGCAACAAAAATCAATTTGTAATGATCTGATTGATGTTTTAAAAATTAGAAATGCAGTTAGTTTTTATCTCGAGTATATTCCAATCAAATATATTGGACAATATTTTTATGCTTCTAATTTGGTGGTTTTACCATACAAAAAAATCTATCAAAGTATCGCCGTACAACTAGCTTTTGCGTTTAATCGTCCCGTTTTATCGACTAATGTCGGTGGAATTGCTGAAGTTATCGAAAATGATAAAAATGGTTGGCTAGTTCAACCAAATAATCCCAAGGCTCTGGCAGAAAAAATATTAGAATTATATAAACAACCGCGACAAGAAATTAATCAAGTCGGACAAACTGCTTATCAAATTGCCAAACAAAAATATACTTGGGAAGAAACCGCCAAAAAAACACTTATTGTCTATAAAAAATAACTATGCTAAAAGTTAGCTTTATTATCCCAACTTATAATAATCAAAAAACAATTGAGAAGTGCCTGAAAAGTATTTTTGAGCAGAGTTTTAATGATTATGAAATTATTGTAGTTAATGATGGTTCGACTGATAAAACTCGAGAAATTTTGAAAAAATATCGAGCTAAATTAAAAATTATTGATCAACCAAATCAAGGTGCTCCTGCTGCCAGAAATAGGGGATTCAAAGTTTCGACTGGTGAATATATTTTTTTCTGTGATGCTGATATTCTTCTTGTCAAAAACGCTTTGGAAAAAATGGTTTCTGCTCTAGATAATTACCCTCAGGCAAGTTATGTTTATTCGTCATTTCATTTTGGCTGGAAAAAATTTAAACTCAATCCTTTTGATCCAGAAAAATTAAAACAACTAAATTATATTTCAGCCAATTCACTAATCCGACGCCGAGACTTTCCTGGCTGGGATGAATCTTTAAAAAAATTTCAAGACTGGGATTTGTGGCTGACAATGCTCGAAAAAGGCCGTTCGGGAATTTGGATTCCAGAAATGCTTTTTAAAGTTCAAACCAAAGACAGTAAAATTAGCTCTTGGTTGCCAAGTTTTGTGTATAAAATTCCCTGGCTCAAACTTAAACGAGTTAAGGAATACGAGGTGGGAAGAGAGGTTGTTTTGAAAAAACATGGATTAACAACTAAATAAATTTTGACCAAAATTTTGGTTGAATGTTTAAATAAAATATAGTAAACTAAGCTTTATGAAACTTTCAATTATTACAGTTGGCTGGAAAGTCAAAGATTTGCTCAGGGAATGTTTGACTTCGATATTTGAACAAACTCAAAATATTGATTTTGAGGTTTTTGTCATTGATAACAATTCTGGTGATGGCACAGCTGAAATGGTTCAAAATGAATTTCCTCAGGTTAATTTAATTATTAACCCAGGCAATAGTGGTTTTGCCAAAGCCAATAATCAAGCAATTGTTCGTGCCAAAGGAGAATATGTTTTACTACTAAACCCAGATACTAGAATTCTCGATCGAGCCTTGGACAAAATGGTTAGTTTTATGGAATCAAAAACAAACTGTGGGATCGGGGCTTGTAAATTATTAAATTCTGATTTATCACTCCAGCCATCGATTCGTCGTTTTCCAAAGCTGATTGATCAAGTTTTAATTTTACTCAAAGTTCAACATTTATTTGCTAATTTAAAAATTTTTAAAAACTATTTAGCAACTGATTTTGATTATGCTCAAGACAGCCAAGTCGATCAAGTGATGGGTGCTTTTATGCTAATCCGTAGAGGAGTAATCGACCAAATCGGAATGCTTGATGAAGAATTTTGGATTTGGTTTGAAGAAGTTGATTTTTGTCAGCGAACCAAAAAAGCTGGCTGGGAAGTCTGGTATACTCCAAGAGCAAATATTGTGCATCATTTTGGACAAAGCTTTAAACAAAAGATGAGTTTTGAAAAACAAAAAATCTTCAACGCCAGTATGCGACTTTATTTTAAAAAACATCATTCTCGTTTAGCATATTGGACGCTGTTACTGGTTCAACCTATTAGTTTAATTCTGGCATGGGGCTATCAAACTTTGCGAAAAAAATAAGGCTTTGGCCTGAAAATATTTTTAACCTCAAAACTCTGGTTCCGTTTTTTGTTTTGGTCGAATTGGCCTCATTTTTGGCTTATTGCCACTCATGGGTCAATGTTAGCATTTTTGGTTTAATCGTGCTTACAGCCCTGTTTTTGAGCCTTAAAAAGCCTATTTTTGGTCTCTATATCGTCTTTGCTGAGCTAATTTTGAGCTCCAAGGGTTATTTCTTCTTTTTAGACCTGGGCGACTTTGCGATGTCACTGCGAATAGCTTTGTTTGGGATCGTCTTTTTGGTCTGGATAATTAAGTTTTTTCAGGCTTGGTCTGCCCAATATCGTCAGACAAAAATTGTCTGGCAGATTCCCGCCGGCTTTTTAAAAATCTGGCAACACAAAATCGGTCGCGGATATTTGTTGCTCGGAATAGTAATTGTTTGGGGAATTGTCTGGGGGCTGATTCAAAAAAATAGTTTGACCAATGTTTTTCTAGATTTTAACAACTGGCTATATTTTTTACTCATTATTCCTTTTGTCGATTGGTTTGATAAGAAAAGTCAGCTTAATAACTTTTTACAACTTTTATTCGCCGGCACGATCGTCTTGTTTATCGAAACGATTTTGATTTCGTATATTTATTCACATCAATATCCGGCCTTAATGATTGCACTGTTTCGCTGGACAACTGATTTTGGTATCGGTGAGATTTCACAGTACATGCTCGGATTTTATCGAGTCTTTATTCAGAGCCAAGTTTTTGTGCTGGCAACATTTTTCATTAGCTTGGCACTATTGTTGATCCAAAAATTTCAGCAAGGCAAATCTCTGTGGTCAAAATATTTATTTATTTTTATCTGTGCCGGTACGACACTTTTAATCTCGTTTTCGCGAAGTTATTGGGTCGGAATTTTTGTGGGAGTCATTGCGTTGTTAATAATTTTAAAAATAAAGTTTAATTTTAGATTCTCCCAAATTTTTAAATCACTTGGACTTTTGATAATTATTGCAATTTTTAATTTTGTCTTGGTTTTTGGAGTCATCAATTTACCACCACAAAAACAGCCATTAAATTTAGCCTACTTATTCGGTAATCGATTACTTCAAGGTGGTGCTGCTGGTCAAAGTCGGATTAGTCAGCTCGAACCACTCAAGCAGGAAATTCTAAAAAGTCCGCTCATTGGTCACGGCTTTGGTCAGACAATTACTTATCAAAGTTTCGATCCGCGACAAATGACCGAGGCCAATCCCGAAGGCTGGTACACGACTTATGCTTTTGAGTGGGGTTATTTGGATATGATTTTGAAATTTGGGATCGTCGGTTTGCTGATTTACTTGTTTTTAATTTTTAATGTTGTAAGATTGACATGGACCAAAATAAAAACCAGTTTATTTGAAAAGCAAAACGATAAAGCTGGTTTGATTTTTGGACTCGTGCTGGGTCTAACAGCAATTGTAGTGACTCATATTTTTAGTCCTTATCTCAATCATCCGCTTGGTATTGGCTATTTGATCTTTTTAAATTCAATTTTGTTTGTAATTTAAAAGGCCGCTCTCATGAGCGACCCTTCTTTAAGAACCTAGGAAACTCCTCTTTAAACCAGATGTTTCCTAAGAAAGTTATAAAAATTAAAATTAAAACTCCGATCACTAGTTCAAGTGCGTTTGGCAAAATAAAACGCACAGCAAACGTGTTTAGCACCCATAAAACAATAAGTGCTAGTAAAAAATGACCGGGATTAAGATGTTTTGGTTGAAAAACTATGGAAAAAGAAATAACAACAGCGATTAGTGTCGCTAATATAGCCCAGCATTTGAATACTAGGCATAAAACAACACATAATACAAATATAACCAAAACCATCACCACGCCAATCTGCACAGTTTCCTCCTTCAAATAATTTATTTGTAACAAACTCATCAAAGTTATATCAAATTAAAAATAAAATGTCAACCCCTAAAATCTCAATCAACATCGTCACTTACAATGGTCTGAAATATTTACCACATTGTTTGAGTTCGATCAAAAATCAAACTTTCGGCGATTATCAGGTTTTGATTATCGATAACAATTCTCAAGACGAGAGTTTAGATTTTATTCAACAGAATTATCCTGAATTTAAAATTTTGGAAAATAAAGAAAATCTCGGTTTTGCCAGAGCCCATAATCTTGGCATTGATCAAAACGAAAGCGAATATATTTTATGTTTGAATCAAGATATAATTTTGGAACCAAATTTTTTGGAAGAGGTGATTGATTTTCTAGATACCAATCCTAAAGTCGGATCTGTTACTAGTAAATTATATTTTTGGGATTTTAAAAATCAACAAAAAACCAATCAAATCGATAGTTTGGGTTTGAAAATTAGCAAAACTTTCAAAATTAGTGATATTTCTCAAGGTGAATTAGATCAAAATGAGTCGAATCAACCACGAGAAATCTTTGGTGTTTCAGGAGCAGCCCCGATTTATCGTCGACAAGCTCTGGAATCGATCAAACTCGATGGTCAATATTTTGACGAAGATTTCTTTATGTATAAAGAAGATGTTGATTTAGCTTTTCGACTGCACTTTGCTGGTTGGCAAGCATTTATGATTTCTAATGCCAAAGCTTATCATGACCGCAGTCTAAAATCTGACGCTAATCTCGTCCAAAATAGACAACAGCGATCAGCTTTTGGTAATTATTATTCCTATCGTAATCATCTTTTTGTGTTATTGAAAAATGTTGATTTGACCACTTTTTGTCTCTACTTTCCTTATATAATTGGCTATGAAATAGCCAAACTAGGTTATCTTATAATTTTTGAACGTAAAACCTTACCCGCAATAATTGACTTTTTCAAAAATTTTGCTAAAGTATGGAAGAAGAGAAAAATCATCCAAAAAACAGCTAAAATTAAACAAATTCGCTGTTGGATTAAATAATTTTTATGTTAGATTTATCTATTGTTATTATCGGTTACAAAAGTCGGGGATTAGTCAAAAATTGTCTGAATTCGATTTACGCTAATTTAGCCAGTTCTAAACTAAATTATAAAATTGTTATTGTAGAAAACGCCTCTAACGACGGTACGATTGAACTTGTGCATGAAAAATATCCACAAGTCAAACTAATCGCTTTAAACAAAAATAGTGGTTATTCCAAGGCAGTCAATTTAGGAATTCGTACTTTTGAAGCCAAATATTATTTTGTTTTAAATCCCGATACACTCTTTACTCAAGAAAAATCGATCGACAATTTGTATAATTTTATGGAACTCAATCCAGAAATTGGCTTAGCGGGACCGAAATTAGTCAATCCTGATGGCAGCACTCAAATGTCTTGTTGTAAATTCCCATTATTTCTTGTACCAATTTATCGCCGAACCAAATTAGGAAAAATAAAACAAATTGCCAATAAAATCGATGATTATCTGATGAAAAATTGGGACCACCAACAAACTTGCTTTGTTGATTGGGTGATTGGAACTGGAATGTTTGTGCGTCATCAAGCCTTGGAAAAAGTCGGCTTGATGGATGAAAGATTTTTTATGTATTTTGAAGACACTGATTGGTGTCGTCGTTTTTGGGAAGCCGGCTGGAGAGTATGTTATTTGGCCAATGTCGAAGTTATTCATTATCATGGACGACCATCACTCAAGCACGGCGGGATTGTTGATTTATTTTTTAATCAAAGTACGCGAGTTCATATTGCTAGCTGGTTGAAATATTTTATGAAATATCGATCAAAAGAAAAACCTCAAATACCAAGTAGCGAAAATATTAAGCAAATTTAAATCTGACTATAAAATTTAACTTATCAAAGCCGAGTAATTTTTTTGCTCGGTTTTGTGTTTTTGATTGACTTTTAGCCCAATTTTGGTAAGATTAGAAAATACAAATTTGACAGAATATAAAATATGTTTACCAAAAAAATAGGTATCGACTTAGGCACAACCAATACTTTGGTTTATGTCCCTCAAAAAGGGATTATTATCAACGAACCCTCTGTTGTCGCTGTTTCTTTGGCAGATCGAAAAGTCCTCGCGGTTGGTGAAGAAGCCAAGGAAATGCTTGGCCGTACACCTGATTCAATTGTCGCCTCGAGACCACTCAAAGATGGGGTGATTGCTGATTATAAAACAACTGAAGCGATGCTCAAATATTTTATTGGTAAAGCTGTGGGTAGTTTCAGATTTTTCCGCCCAGAAGTTATGGTTTCAGTCCCTGGCGGCGTGACTTCAACCGAAAAACGTGCTGTGATTGATGCCACTATCGCTGCTGGTGCCAAGGCCGCTTATATTATCAAAGAGCCAATTGCAGCTGCGATTGGAGCCGCTATTCCAATCGGATCGGCTTCAGGTCACATGATCGTCAATATGGGTGGTGGAACGACTGAAATTGCCGTTATTTCGCTCGGAGGTATTGTTCATAGTGATTCAGTCAGAGTCGCTGGTAATAAGTTTGATCAGGCCATTTTGGAGCATATTCGACGCAAATATAATCTTTCGATTGGAGACCGAACGGCCGAAAGAGTTAAAATTGAAGTTGGTTCGGCTTTATTTATGGACAACAAATTAACAACCAAAGTCAAGGGTCGTCATAATATTTCTGGTTTGCCACACACAATTACAATTACCTCAGATGATATTACTGAAGCGATTGGCGGTGAGCTCGAAAAAATAATCGAAGCTATCAAAGGCGTGCTCAAAGAAACTCCGCCAGAACTTTCAGCCGATATTATGGAAAAGGGAATTGTGCTTTCTGGTGGGACTTCTCAACTCCGCAATATCGACAAACTTTATGCTCAAGCATTAAATATTTCAACCTACATTGCTTCAGATCCACTTTTCTGTGTTATTAAAGGTATAAGCACTGCTCTCGACAACCTTGACTCATACAAACGAAGTCTTTTAGCGGCTAAATAATAAAATGGGCTGTTGTCTTAAATTAAAAAATAAACGCGATTAGCAGAAACTATTGGCATGATTAGAATAGAAAATAAAGAATTACAAAATTTAAACTGTAAAAAAATATTTAAGGGATTTAAAAAAGCAGTTCAAAATATTTTAAAAATAAATTCAACCAAGGTGGGAATTTTTTTGTTAATTGGATTGATCTGTTTAGCAACAGCACCAAAATTAGTTAATGCTAAAATTATTTTTAATCCTGAAAATAAAAACGGAAATATAGAATTAATTATTAAAAATAAAGATAAAAAAAATCAAGTTGAAATAGTTTCTCTGGATGAAATTGGTAAAAACCAAACAACAGAAAAAATTAACGATTCTTTTTTTGAAGAGATAAAAAATTATAAATATCAAACGCCAGGTGTAAATTATTTAATAGCTGATCCCAAAAGATTTGAAAATTTTATTTTGTCGGAAGCAAAAAAATATACCGAAGAAAAAGACATTGAGTTGAATGAATTAAAACCTAATGAAATAATTACACTAACAACAAAAATATTAGAAGATAATTTAACATATAATGAGAGTGGTGATGACATTGATAATGTGCCACTAGATATATTATTAATGGATGTAAAAAAATGTGTTTGTCGACATTATTCAGCTCTCTATAAAACGGTTTTTGATAAATTAATTGTACTTTCAAATTCTCCATATTTAAAAAATACCATAACCCAAGAAATTACTAACAATGAAATACATCACGCATATAACGCAATATATGAATTAGAAAACCAAAATACTGACCACAAAATTAAGCTCGGATTTTTGGATGCAACTTGGAATGATCAGAATGGCGATTTAAATGCTTGGGACAATAAACATCCAAAGAATGAATCTCTAGCCTGGGCACTTTTTGGAGATAAAACGAGTTTTAGTGATAATCTTGATATCTTCGAGGGTCTTCAAAAATTTTATTTAAGTAAGGGTTATAATGATGAATATAAAAGATTTACTTACTTAGCTGCTAATAAAAAACTTGAAGAATTACAGTATATGTATGGGCAATATTATGCTAAAATAGATGAACCAAAAATAATCAAAAAATTACAAACAATTTGGCAAAAATATAATAACGATTTTAGACAAGGAAAAAATGAAATCGAATATGATTTTTATATTAATAATCTGACCGAAAAATCAACAAATTATCGATTTTTGCTTGCAAATTCAATCTATAAATATACTGATATTCTTGTTGATAGTGAAAAAGAACAAAATGAATTATTAAAATTTAGAAAAACATTAGAACCTTATATTAAAGAGAAATAAATGCTCATCGGTATCGACGCTTCACGCGCCAACAAAAAAAATAAAACCGGAGTCGAGTGGTATTCGTATCACGTGATTCAAGAATTAAAAAAGATTGATCAAAAAAATCAATATTTTTTGTACACTCGCGAAAAACTAGAAGGGGATTTAGCTGATTGCCCGCCAAATTTTAAAGAAGTGATTTTGAAATGGCCACCAAAATATTTGTGGACTCAGTTTCGATTATCTTGGGAGATGAAATTCGGTAAATTCAAACCTGAGGTACTTTTTATTTCAGCCCACGTCTTACCACTTTGGCATCCAAAAAAATCAGTTGTTACAATTCATGATGTTGGCTTTTGTCATTTTCCAAAATTATATAATTGGAAAGATAAACTTTATCACCTCTGGTCGACAGGCTTTATTGCCCTGATGTCAAAAAAAATTATTACAATTTCTGAATTTTCCAAAACCGAAATCGAAAAATATTTTCCAAAAAGTCAGGGTAAAATCGAAGTTATTCCAATTGGTTTTGATAGTACAGCTTATCGAGTTATTGAAAATCAAGAGTTGTTAAAAGCAACGCTCAATAAATTTAAAATCACCAAACCATTTTTTCTCGACGTTGCGCGCTTGGAATACAAGAAAAATATTTTGGGTTTGCTCGAAGCTTTTGATATTTTTAGAAAAAAATTCGATCCCGAAAAAAAATATCAGCTGGTTCTCGTCGGCAATCCCGCCAATGGTTATGATAAAATCAAAGCCAAAATTAGTGAGCTCGGTTTAGAAAATGACGTCATTGAAATCGGCTGGACCGAAAAACCTGACATGGTCAATCTGTATAATTCAGCCGAAATTTTTATTTTTCCATCGTTTTACGAAGGCTTTGGGATTCCGCCACTCGAAGCTATGGCCTGCGGAACGCCAGTTATTACCTCAAATATTGCTTCATTGCCAGAAGTTGTCGGTCAATCAGCCATTACTGTCGATCCGTATCAGCCAGAAATTATCGCTCAAGCGATGAATTATATTCTGACCAAACCGGAACTCAAGGCTAAACTAATTCAAAATGGCTTTGACCAAATAAAAAAATTCTCTTGGCAGAGATGCGCTCAAGAGACTTTAAAAGTTTTTGAAAATCTTTAATTCAAAATCTGGCCAGCAAGATCAGCATAACCGCGAATAAAAATTTCAGCCGACATTTCTAATTTGCCTTCGAGCTGAAGTTTTTCGATTTCTAAAACACCTTGACCGCAAGCAATCAAGATTTTATTTTCTTCAACAAAAACCTGTCCTGGTTTTTTATTTTTAATTTCAAGCTCAGCGACTTTACTGGCAATAATTTTTAATCTTTTACTGTTCCAAAAAGTAAAACTTCCTGGCCAAGGAAAATAAGCTCGAATTTGACATTCGATTTCAGTAGCCGATTTCTGCCAATCGATTTTGCCGTCATATTTGGTAATAATTTTGGTAAAACTCGCCAAATTATCGTCTTGAACTTGCGACTCGATTTTGCCGTCGAGATAATTCGCTAGATTTTCAATCAATAATTCGCCAGCCTTGTCAGCCAAAAAATTAGTTAATTCGACAGCAGTATATTTTTTGTCGAGTTTAACTTTTTCTTGAACTAAAACTGGACCGTGATCCATTTTACTATCTAAAAGCATCAGACTAATTCCGGTTTCAGAATCGTTGTTTAAAATTGCATTTTGGATAGGGGAGGAGCCACGATATTTTGGCAGAAGTGATGGATGAAGATTGAGCCAGCCCAGTTTTGGTAAATCTAAAATTGCCGGCGGAATAATCTGACCATAAGAAACGACAATCCCGAGATCAGGTTTGATTTTTTCGAGCTGATCCTTGATTTCGATAATTTTGTTTGGCTGAGATAAATTTAAATTTAATTCTTGAGCGATGGTTTTGACTGGCGATGGCAAAAGTTCTTTCTGGCGACCAGCTGGCTTTTCAGGCTGGGTGATAACCAAAGCGAGGTCGATAAAATCGGCCTGACTAAGCTTGGTTAGACTCGGCACCGCAAATTCGGAAGTGCCCGCAAAAATTATAGTGTATTTTTTTGACATAATTTTAATCTTGAAGTTTCCACTCAATTTTATCTTCTTTGTCGGCGTATTCTTTCCATTCGCCATCGGACATAATCACAAACCATTTCTTTTTGGCTTCGCTCCAAGCCATCGGATTGCCATCATAAAATGGTTTTTTGACTTTTTCTTTTGGTTTTAGTTTATCAAGTTCGAGCCATTTTTTAAAGACAGTTTCGATCGAATAATCCAAATTTCGCGAATTAGCCCAAGTCGCCACCTGATCAATCGCCTTCAGAGCGCCATTTAACGACCCAGCCAGGCTAATTAGCTCTTTGGCAGGGCGAACATGCCTAGAATAGACAATCTTTTGAATCTTGGCGTTTTGCTTGATTTCTTCCAGCGACAAACCTTTGGTCTCGAAGTAGTGGTTAACGACTTTTTGAACATCGCTTTCGGGTTTGATTTTTACTTCTTCTGTCATTTTTGTTTGATTTATAGACTAAGTATAGCGTATTTTGGAGAAAACTTAAACCTTGACGCCAGATTAGATAAAGATTACAATTATAGGTATTGAATTTCAAAAAAAATGACAAACGATAATACAAAAACCAAAAAAAATAACCCAAAAATAAAAGAAACTTATCTTGAATCCATCACTCAAAAAATTAATTTTTTTATTCAAGAAAAAAAAGAACTTCTATCTCCTAAAGCTAGGGGTTTATTTAAAAAAATTAAAAATATTTACGAAATTTATGACGAGAAAGCCAATAAAAAAGATTTTGTAATTAACGGCGAAGTTTTAAAAATATTTGATGACGTCAATAATTTTTCTGAATTAAATGAGTTTGATTTTAATAAAAGAATTAAATCAATTATTGATAAAAAAATTAAACTAGAATTAATTGATTTGAAAGATAAAGAAATTTTGACTGAAATGATTGAAGCCAACAATGCTTTGCGAATTGAAAATTTGAGAGATAAAATGGATGAAGATGTTTTGATTCCAGATATCAAAAATCGTCGAGGATTTAAAAAAGAGTTGACTCGAGCCATTGAACAACACAAGAAAAAATTAAAAAGAAAAAGAAAAGAAAAAATTGGTGTAATTATTTATTTTGACATCGATAATTTTGGGATGTTTAATAAAAAATATGGCCATAAAATTGGCGATGAGGTTTTGAAAAAAGTTGCTAAAATTTTTAAAGATCGCACTTATCCAATTGATACCGTAGCTAGACTTGGAGGGGATGAATTTATTATTTATTTAGATAATACCAGTATCAAAAGCTTATCCCGAGTGCACAAAAATCATAATGAAGCGCCTTTTGAAAGATTTTTAGGAGTTTTAAATTCAATTTATATTGACACCTTGGATGGCAAAAAACAAATAACTTTGAGCTGTGGAGCAAGTGATTTTGAAATTGACATCAACACTGATACCGCTACCTTAATCGAAAACAACATGCATACGGCTAATAAGTTTTTAATGCAAGTTGCTAAAAAAGAAAAAAATAATACTCATAGTACTATTGCTTTATCTGATGGGACTTTGGTTAAAGTTCGACCAACAGAAAATTAAATTAATAACTTAAAATTCATCACCAAATATCCAACTCCAAACGGAGCTTCGTAAGACAAAAATTCAGTCTCGTAATTCATTTCTTTGACCACGCCCAAAAGAATCAGAATCGAACGCAGGCCACATTCACCAATTTCTTCAATTAGCCCTGGATCAAGTTTCAAAATCTGATCTATTTTTTTATTTTTAAGTGTTTCGATCAAGCCTTGGTCAAAGCTTTTGGCTTGTGGGCAATATTTGCCTGGTGAATCTGGTGTCAGACAATGTGACAAATCAGCCGAAGCAATTAAAGCAATTCTTTTTTCCGAATTGAGAATAATATCTTTGAGAATCTCACCAAAATGAACTTGCTCTTCATAATTTAAAAGGGAATAACCAAGAGAAACAACTGAAACATTAAGATCTTTGGTTAAATAATACAAAGGCACGGCCGAACCATAATCAAGATTGGAATCGCTAACTGTTTTGATTGGCATGGCGACTTTAACCTGATCATTGATCTGATGAATTAAATCAGCATCGGTTTTAAATTCTAATTTAGTCACAATATCTCCGAAATCTTTAAAATCAGAAACGTATTTGGCGCTCGAAAGAATACTAAAAGAATTTTCAAAAATCTGACCATGTGGTGAGATAACAATAATCGTCTCAGGATTAGCTTCTTTGAGCTCTTGATTAAGTTTTTCGAGAGATTTTTTTGTGGCCGCCAAACTTTCCAAATTATCTCGGCCAATGTTTGGAATTAAGAGTGGGGAATGAGGGCAAATTGAAGCAAAAACTAACATATTTGATTATGAATTAATTTCAACAACTTCGCCGGTGTCATGAAGCTTGTCCAAAACACTGGCAGGAACTTTGATTATATTTTTCCATTTGTAACCCAAGGTCTCAAAAACTTCACCCGAAACAATTGGACGTTTGAGCCCATCGGCAATTACATAAACCGTCTTGTTTTCGACCGGCGAAACTAGCTCACCATCGTTAAACTTCACAAAACCCGCTGGCTGATATTTATCAAGCTCACCGACAGCCGCTGGAATAATATGAGCTTTTGGAAATTTGAGTTTCAAAATTGAGCGATCGATAATTCCATATTTTTTGCCATCAACTACGCTAAAGACAGCTCCAGTTTTGGTATCTTGAAGTAATGCCCCAGTCGGATAGACGCTTTCAACGGTGATTGGCTCACCGGTCGGGTAGTCAAACAAATCATCAGAACTGACGTCTTCGATTTCTTCAGGATTATAGCCGATCATTTTCAAGGCTTCCTGAGAAGTAATCGGTCGCTTGTAATCACCATCAATCATATACACTCCGCCTGATGGAATACGTAGCAATGAATATTGAGCAAATTTGATTTCTTTGCCGACAGGATATTTTTCCAAATCAGTTTTTGAAATTGGAATTACTAAGTCTAAATCATAGCGTGAAACTAAAGCTGAACGTGAAGCAAAAGCTCGACGTTGACCGTTTTGCAACAGCCAGACTCCGCCTTCATTTTCGACCTGAACCAGTGAGCCGTTCAAATAATTTTTGGAAAAATAACGCTCCCAAATAGTTTGAAAATTACTATTGCCGTGAAGGTGTGGGGTATAATTGTACAGGGCGGCAGTGGCTTTGGTTTCCGGAGTCACTTCGGTGTCGTCAATATTATAAGTTACACCAGCCTTTTTTAAATAATAAGTTGGTAAGTCGTGATTATCCATGTACCATTCCAAAAGTCCAGCCGCACCATCGACCTGAATTCCAAAACCTTTACGTTTTTGCAAATTAGGATCATTTGGATCTGAGCCATCGGGCCTTTGCCAGCCCATCGCCCAGTCGAGATTGTATTGTTTTGGACTTTCATTTTCGACCAAACTCTGTTCTTTCTGAAGCATAACCAGGATGGCTTGCGGATTGATGTTATAATCTTGAGCGGCATTGTAAATAATCGTGCTAGCTTTTTCGGTTTTACCATAAAAATCGAGGTCGCTATAATTCGCTAGATAGCTTCCTTTGGATTCCAAAAAACTCTGAATTGAGTCGACCGACATTGTGTCTTTCTTGGTCAAATCTTCGTCAGAAATAATATAATTCGGGTTGAATTCGGTCGCCCGAGCTATATTCGAGAACAAAAAAATGGCCAAAGAAATAAAACCTAGACTCAAAAATATTTTAGTTTTCATGATATGTATTTTAATATTTATGACTTTATTATACCGTAAAATGGGGGAGAGGTAAAGCTGAAATTATATAAAAATTTTTGATATAAAATTGTATCTATTGAGCTTTTATGCTACAATCCCATAAAATAAATTATTCTTTAATTATAATTTTATGAAAGAAGTTGAAATTCTTGTGAAACTAAATGATGATTTTGAAAGTGCAAAAACTAAACTCGATAAACTTAATTTTCAAGGTACTAAAAAAACACTCGATGTTTATTTTTATGATCCAAAAAGAAATAATCTAAAACCAAATGAAGATTTTGCCCTAAAGGAATGTTTTAGACTCCGCTCAAAAAATGACAAAAATTATATAACTTACAAAATAGATCATTTTGATAAAGAAAA
>Ga0172381_10002565_pt1 | contig 19979 bp, 17 predicted proteins | sample Leawel6488metaG_FD_119754 | JGI IMG/M metagenome (GOLD analysis project Ga0172381, IMG submission 119754) | Leachate microbial communities from a municipal landfill in Southern Ontario, Canada - Leachate well 64-88 metaG | ecosystem: Engineered > Solid waste > Landfill > Unclassified | place...
ATCGGCGCTTTTCCATCCCTTCTTATGGGATGATTTTCTTTTGATAAAGGTTCCACAAATCTTCTGGCGGGATGGACGGGACTCTAACTCGCCTTTTAAGGAGTAAATCGGTTCCACAATTTTAATTGAGATTCTTAAATGCAAAGAGCCGAGGAAATGCGTCCCTCGGCTCGGTGTCTCGTCAGTTGTTAGCGGCCTCTTGGGTCGCCGGTTGATCTAGCCAGAGTTGTCGGCCAGATATGCGCTCTCCTGCCAAGCCCGAGTTCTGAGCCTGCGGAGCAGATTGCGCTGGTACTTGACGGCGTCCTCGATTACCTCGGGGATGTGAATTGCGATGTTTACCACATCCCTGCCCTTGCCGGCCCGAGTGTAGACGTAGTCTACCAATGCGTGGTAGCGCACGTCACTCTTGGCCTGCATCGCGACCATCTCCAGAGCCACGCGAAGTGGCTGTGGCAGATTGGAGCGATCGAAAGGACCACGTTCCCTCTCGTAGTCGTGCACTACGGTCCATTCCCAGCACGAGTACGACTTGCTCGGATCCTGTGCGTAGATCCCGCCTTCCGCACCCGTGAAATGTCGAATCTCGTCGGGCAGGAAGACCAGGTGGAATGTCCACCCACCGCCGTCGGGCGAGGGGTTTTGCCAAACATCACGTCGAAGTCTCAGTTCGCCACCGGGAAAGTCCATGTCAAGCTCCTTTTCCTCGTGTAAACAACTCGAGGCAAGGGGGTAGTTTTAACGTGCCCCGTAGGCACGGCTGCGGTACGTAAGTACCCATTCAGCCGATTAATCGGATAACCGAGCAATCGGCTAAGAAGGTACATTCATTATTCTAACCGAGTAATATAGCACAAAACACCCCAAAAGTCAATAATAGCCTCTCTTCGCTGAAGTAAAAAGGTTCTAGTCCCGTCCATGCTGAAATGCAGGGAGTGAGTTTTTAGCTAAAAGGTTCCACACTTTTCGTAATTTACAGGTAAAAAAATCAGTTCGAGCCCCATCTCTGTCATCGCCACAAGGGGCATTTTTGGCACCAAAAAAACGCCCTTGGACACATCGGCGCTTTTCCATCCCTTCTTATGGGATGATTTTCTTAATACAAAGGTTCCACAAATCTTCTGGCGGGATGGACGGGACTCTAACTCGCTCTTTAAGGAGTAAATTGGTTCCACAATTTTTATAACAAGCATTTTCGAAATTTCTAGCTAGAATCAAAAAGGGCCCGGAGTGTTAGTCCGCGCCCTTAGTCGTGTGGATCGTCTGATTGTTGTCAGATGATCTGAGTCAGGGTGTTCGGTGGGTCAAACCGAAATACCTGACCAGTGAATCCGTAAGCAACGTAGTAACTGATGCTGAGTTGCTGGAGGTGCGTCTCTAGCCCGATAGCTCCCGACAGAACCGCAGCGCTGCACTCAGCATGATCCCTGGTGTAGATGCCAAGCACGGGGTAATCAGAATCATCAAGGATGTCCTTGACGGGGAACCACTTGAGGCACTCCCCATAGGTATCATCTCCCGGATAGGGCAGATCGAACGCCTCACGATTCTCGAGCAATGTTGCGTCGCCTTTCCGGATTTCCACGAACATGTTGTGCATCCGCTGATTGAACCGGTCGCACCAGTAATTCGTGCCGGTCTCATCCATCATCAGACGCACCATTTCTGGCGTGACCGAAGGGATGAAAAGCCCGACGCAATCAGCTTTCATCTCTGACTTCTTCAGCTTGAGTAGCCGATCGTACATCACCTCTGATTCGGGAGTCTTGAAGACCGGATCTGCGAACTCCACTTTACAGCGTGATGCGTTCTCGGCTCTCCTCATTGCGGCCCTTGCTAGGATCGAGGCGCAACTGAAGTCCGGGTCTAGCTGAAGGCAAGGAACGTCTGACTCTAGTACGGTGTAGCGTACATATTCGCTCAACGCAGGGATGACTTTTGGCGACTTCATCCCCTCAAGATACAGTGTACGGCTGGCATACCAACGCACAATACCGATGGCGATGCCTCTGTCTGTGATGTTGGTGCTAGCAATCTGTGTCGCGGCGAGTGGTATCCCCATAGAGATTTCAGCTGCAAGCTCGAGTATCTCGCCAATATAGCCTTCGCTTGCCAGGTAGTCTCTCGTTTCATCACGCGTTAGACCCCTCAGAATCAGTTCCTTTAGCTCATAGCCAGGAAACCGCTCTTGGAATTTCTCGCGAATTTGACGAGCTGCATGTGGTGCTGCCGGGACGATGTAGTTGCGGTCTCGTTTGCACTTGAATGCTGCAAACTTTTCGCCGTCGACCACACTTACACCGCCTAGCTCGGCCAGCTCTCTGCCAACCGACTTCAGAACAGTGGTCTTGCCGACGCCCGAAAGGCCGGTGACCAAGACGATCAGCTTTCCGCTCGCAACTTGAAGAAGTGCGAGAAGTTCGCTGACGAACTCTTGCTGAGACGGATACAGTTTCATCAATGATCTCCACCTTTCGGCAGTATTGTCGCTGTGCTAGCGAGAGAACAATATAGCAGATTCGTATAAATATGTAAATCTTGAGACATTAATTATTGAATTTAGATAGCTCGAGCGGAATTTTCTGGCTAAATGGTGTCTGACACACATAGGACTCGAACCTATTTCAAACCACAAAAACCTGTAAATAACACGAATTTAGCCAAAAGGTTCCACACTTTTGACGGTTTACAGGTACAAAAATCAGTTCGAGTCCCATCCCTGTCATCGCCACAAGGGGCGTTTTTGGGACCAAAAAAGCGCCTTTCAACACATCGGCGCTTTTCCATCCCTTCTTATAGGATGATTTTCTTTATACAAAGGTTCCACAAATTATCTGGCGGGGTGGACGGGGCTCGAACCCGCAACCACGTGCGTGACAGGCACGTACTCTTCCATTGAGCTACCACCCCTCTGGTGCAAGTATTTCCATTGACTTATTGTACTTGCGATTCATATAAATACAGTTTTTACACTGATAAATATACCTTAAAATCTTCAAGGTGTCCAGATTTGAATAGACGAGCTCGTACCCTCCTCTTTGTTTTTTGTACGTAAAACCTCCTGATATCCTACAGACTTCTGCAATTTTATTTTTTAATTGAATTAAAAATCTCTCGCTGCCGGAGGTAAATCGGATTGTGATTAATTTCTGGCCAGAAGGCCTGTTCTTACGCTTGTAGATTCCAAAACTTATACAACCATCTCCATCAAAATATCCTCTTAGAAAATCTCCGAAATATTCGATTGCTATTTCGGGTAGAGACATAGTGTTGCTCTTGTTTTGCGTGAACCCAAGTTTGAGTAAATCTGTAAATACTTTCTTACTGCCGATTTGGAGCCTATAACACTGCTTCCATCTCGAATCCCTTTTTCTACTGGATATTTTATGTTGAGATTTTAGGGCTTGCTTAATCTTTTCGAGAACATCTAAATCGGTCGAGACAAATTCAATGTAATAGTTTTGTCTTTTTGGATTTTTAGTCAAGCAACCATCAGCGGCGAAAAAACCCAAAACATAAGCCATATCAGAAGACCAAGAGTCAAAAAAACACTCATTCACCGAACATACATTTCGTTTACTTGTCCCTGAAGTAAAACGCGAATAAACCATGCTTTAATTATAACACAAGCGTTCTACTTTTGTTCGGGTTAAAAAAACTAACCTAAATCCAGGTTCTCTGAGGATATTTCTTCTTAAGGGTGTTTAGCCAGTCAGAATACTTGAGATCGATTTCACCTTTTCGATCCTCAACCTTGATAATATGATAGCCGTATTGGCTTTTGACCGGATCGCTGATGTCCCCTGCCTTCATCTTGAACATCGCATCCTCAAATTCGGCAACCAAACCGCTGTCTCTAAACAAATATTGCCCTTCCGCTATAAGTCCGCCGCTATCTTTGGAGCTCTGATCTTCCGAATTTTGCTTAGCTAGCTCCTCGAAATTCTCACCTTTCTTTGCCTTTTCGGCGATCTCTTTGGCTTTTCCTTCATCTGCTATGAGAACGTGCCTTACCTTAACTTGAGTAAACTTCTTCTCTTTGAATTTTTCTACAAGTATCATCGGTGTAATTAGACTCTTGAATTGATTCATCGACAAGCCGTACATCTGCTTGAGAAAATCCGCGGCTTGTTCTTTGGTACCTATACCCTCAATTGTCAGATCAAACTTTTCATCGATCTCCTTGCTTTTGATATCGACTCCAAGCCGATCAGCCTCTTGGGCAACCATATTGTAATCGTTTAATTCCTTGACGATTGTCTTGGAGAGATCTGCCGGTACTTCCATGCTATTTTTCTGAGCGAACATTTTCGATGAACTCACCCACAATTGCAACTGGTGGTCAAAAACCATTCCTCTGCCCGAGTTTGCAACTGGAAACGGATAAATATAGGAAGCGAACAGATCGATTTTTTCAAACCTGTTTTGCCTGTAGAGCCTGATACCGAATATTACTGCTCCAATGACGTAAACAACGACAATGGCCAGAACCACAGTCTTGGAAATTGATTGCCATTTTGGCCAAATTACTCTCTTCGTATAAGCGCCAAATCTTTGTAGTACCTTGTAGATGGCAACAAAAAACTTCAAAAGTCCAATCTCGACTGTTCTAACTCCTCGCAAAAATTTCTCTTTCATTTGATCTTCCTTCCTCTGCAAATATCTGATTTTTTAAGCAGAGTTAATTATTTAACTCGTTTTCTTTATATTCTATAAAAAACTATTGTCAACAAGATTATAGTAAAAACCAGCAAAAACGCAAAAGCCCCTCGTTCAAATTTCTTCTCCAAGATGTCTTTCGACACCATATGGAATGAGAAAAAAATAACCGCAGTGATTGCCCCTTTTGAGATTGGGTTGGCATTAATAAAGCTTAATATCCAAAAAATCTCAGTAAAAATTATCGCGAGTGTCAACTTATAAACCGGTTTATCGCGGCCGGTGTATGGTTTAACCAAATTGAGAAGATAATTTGACAAAACCAGCGCTAAAACCGCAAAAATAAAAACGGAAGCAAATCTCGCCACCTGCGAAAGCGCTAACTCGGAGAAGAAGCTGAAGCACGCCGTTGAACCAAAGAAAAAAATTGTTAGGCTCGCTAGATCCGTCTGGTCTTTCGCCCAAAGGCGCCAAAGCGACAAAGCAAGCATAGAAAATACAATAATATCGACAATCACCGTTTTATCGATCGCCACCCAAAAAAACACTAAAGATACCAGAGCGAAGAAACTGATAATCGAGTGAGAGACGAGTCGCAAACCTTTAACCGAAAGTTTAGTTTCCATAGTCTTTGCCTAAGATAACCTTGATTTTATTTTTTTCATCCAAGGTCGATCTCTCAGCAACACCTACTAACGTCTTTATTTGATTATATACCGCAGACGAATTTGTTCCATCCATAATTATGGTCTTGTCGTATTGCGTGTCGCTGTTTTCAGTCTTTGTAACATTAAATCCCTTTGCTTTCAAGGTGTCTGCAAATTTTGCGGCAATACCGGGAGTCTTCGTACCATTGTAAACTTCCACTTCAACGGATGCGATACTCTCGTCCTCGGAGAAAATATTCTTCACAAAATTTTGTATCTGGGTAAAATTACCGGACTTAGGTTCGAGATGATAGAAGCCTACGTCAGAGGAGACCAAAAATCCATTTTGTGAATTATCAAGAACTTTATTGATAATCGAACCTTTGTCTATATTTTTAACAAAATTGTACAGATCGCAAAGTTCGCTTGAGCTGAAATTTGTCTTGATATGGTTTCCCAGGCTTTGAAAAATTTCGTTCATTTTTATCGGATTACTCAAGACCCCCAGAGAAAGCGCCTTTTCCTTTATGGCATACATTATCTGTTGCTGTCTCTTGGCTCGATCAAAATCAGAAGTCGTTTCTCGACTTCGGGCGTATTTTAAGGCGGTCTCACCATCCATATTTTGCTCTCCTGCCTTAATATGAACCGGCGAATAAGCTTCTGATTCGGTCAATTTTCCATTTACTATAGAGTCTTTCGGGTAGTACGGGTCGTCCAAATTTTTTTCGACATTGACGCTTACCCCGCCCAAAGCATCAACCAGATCATTAAAGCCGACGAAATCCACCATCGTAAAATAGTGGATAGGAACTCCGAGGGTTTTCTCAACAACCTGGCTCGCCATATTGGCCCCTGCTTCACTTTTTTTATTTTTATCTTGCTCGTTAGTGAACCCCTGAGTATATGCTTCATTTATCTTCACCTGCCCCCGAGAAGGAACTGTCACCATAAGATCGCGCGGAATTGAAATTAGAGCAATTTTTTTGTCATCTTCTTTGATCCTGCCCAAGATAATTGTATCGGTTAATTGTCCCCCTGCGTGGTTGTCTCCGCCTTTACCCAAAATCAAAATATTCGTAATCCCATCGGTTTTTTTGAGCGAACTCTGTTTGAACAATGAAGAAACCGAGATATTCGAGCCAAGCATATTGTTGGCGGCTTTAATCGAAGAGATACCAAGATAACCAATTACTACGAGCAAAAGAGCAAGCGCAAGCAAAAGAAATATCTTTATCCTGGATCGCTTTTTTTGCTTGCTGCGTCTTGGCAGATCTTTAGGTGCAATGAATTTATCAGATGACCCCTTGCGCCTTGATGAATGAGTGACTTTATATCTTTTGAGCATAAATTAAAAAAAGTTTTTAACCTTTATATTATTTTACCAAATTTATTCGTAGATTGGAAAGAATAGTCCTTTTCGCACTCCAAATGACTTGCTCTGCAGATTGATTTTGGCCCCTTTTGTCTTAATTAACAGGTTTAGCAAAAGAGTAACTTGTCTCAGAAAGGTATATGACTTACTTTCGCCAGAGACAATTATATTATCGACCTCTAACGAATTTAAATTTTTCACCAAGCTCTCAAGAGTGTCCCCTGTGAACTTGCCTGAGGAATATTTCAAATCTCGCTTGGAAATTTGCAACTTTAACGCCATAGCAATGTCACCTTTCTGCTGGTTTGTCCTGTTGGCTTTATCTTGATTATTAAATCAAAGAAGGCTGAGAAGTTGCTGAGATTTTCAGGCCATTCGACAAATGTTAAATAATCATTTTCACCAAGCCACTCTTCTATCTCTCTGGCAGGAGCTGATTTTTCATGCCGATAAAGATCGATATGCTGAATTTTCAGCCCACTTTTCAGGGAATAAATTTTCCTGAGAGTAAAAGTTGGACTTGTAACCGGCTCCTTGAGTCCCATTTTCTTTAAGATTCCCGCAACCAACGTGGTTTTGCCGGCACCCAAGTCGCCAACTAGTCCAATCCTAAAACCAGCTTCTAATTTTCCCTCAAGAAGCTTGTAGATTTTTTCAATAAGTATTTTTTCATTCCCGGCGGTAAATTGCATTTAAATTAAATATAAAAATTGTTGATGTTATGGCCAATGCCATAATAGAGAAAAAGTATAACAGATTGTGGTTTACTTTAAAAGAATATTTACTCCTTTCGGTCGAACTGCCCAAGACCATGCCTTCAATCTTGCGGATCGACCTTGTATTTGTTGTTTTAAAGGATGCTAGAGTTGCAGGAATTATGATTTTCCTTACAACTGTTATTTTAATTGTAGGCTCGATTTCTTCCTCGACATCTTCGCCTGATAATGGCGGGAGTGTCTTTTTTACCGATGAACTTTTGACGCTGTTTACGCCTGAAGTCTCATTGGTTGAATTTTCTTTTTCCGTGAAAATATTTGCAAGCCCCGGTGTTGGTTTTTGACTTTTTTTCCAAACGCCAGCTACTTTAGAATATGACTCGTTGTAAGAAAGCGAGGGGATTTCGACCTTATCTATCAATTCTCCGTTTGGATCGTAGAGAGATAAGCTTTCGCCGGAATTATTCAATGAAATATTGGTATCTTTAAAATAGAAAACCAAGAATCCGCCGGCAGAAATTTTTCCGGAAATTTCTGCCGACTTGCCGCTTAGATCCGAAACTTTCCAGCCAGACATTTCACAATTTTGATCCGATTTATTTTCCAGCTCGAACCATTCATCATGACTATTTTCCTCGCCGTCCGAGTCCCAATCCTTATCCTTCGGAGCTGTTAAAACTTCGGAAAAATAAATTTGTTTGTTTTTTTGAAAACATTTAAGCTCTTGTGTTTTTTCTTCGCTTAGACCTTTGGCATCTATAAAATTAATTTTTATTTCCCAGCAATTTTTTGAGGCGGGTAGGGTAAAACTATGCTGTCCCGGCTTTAATTTTTTTTCAAATTTATCCCCTTTTGCCACAGCTTCAATTTCAATTCTTTCGAAATCATCATCAGTGTCTTCGACATCGTAATTAAGTGAAAATGTTTTTTGGACATTCAACTCATATGATTCGCTAGATAGAGAAAAATCAATAACATTCGGCCTCCCCGAAGGAGTCGGCGTGCCATTTATTATTATATTGTCTGAATCAATTGGATCGTCAGTAGCACTTGGATACATCCTCTCGCTGGAAGGTATCCATGAAGCAATTTGCTTTCCGCTATTCTGCGAATAATCGATTCGCTGCAAAGAACAATAATTAGCCGCGCAACCAACCGGCTGATAAGGTTCCCAGTCATCATCAAGGTCATCATTGTCAGTGTCTATCCCTCCTACGAGGTCAATTTTTTCGTCGTCAGGGCCGCGCAGGGCTATTTTTAATTTCTCGTTGCTCAAAGATAATTTGCTTGAGACAAGATCGGGCTCAACATTCAGATAAGATTCCTTGCCATTATAAGTAAAATCCTTTTTATTTTTGGAGATTAAAAAGAATCCATGAGGAGCAATTTGTCCTTCTTCAATGAGAACCAATGGTTTCACATCGGGACCTTCTTTTGGTTTTATCTCATCCGTAATTGAAAAACCCTTTAGGTCAACTATTTCGTCAGAATTATTATAAAGCTCTAACCATTCATCAGCGATCTTCTCACTTCGGCCCTGCCACATAATCTCATTTATGAAAATGCTGTTTTCCTCGCTTGCTGATGCATTCTTTGCTAACCCAAACACAAATAAAATAAAAAACAGCGCTAAAGAGATATATCTTGCCCCTAGAAAAATTTTATTTTTTGGCATCCCCTTTTACCAAAAATGTCTCTTTGATTTTACGAAAGGTAGCTTTCGGCCCGCGGTGTTGTTACTCGCCCCTTGGGCGTTCTCTTGATAAAACCGATCTGCATCAGATAGGGCTCGACAACTTCTTCAATCGTATCTCTTTCCAGAGAACTCGCAGCAGCTAATGTCTCAACACCAACCGGCCCCCCACTGAATTTTTTTGAAATAATATTTAAATATTTCCGGTCATTATCATCCAAACCATATTCATCAATCCCCATTTTCTCAAATGCATGCTCGGCAGAGGCATCATTGATCTTGCCTTTATTATAAACCGTTGCGAAGTCTCTTACTCTCTTTAGCAGCCGATTCGCTACCCGCGGGGTCTTGCGCGAGCGCTTGGCGACACTTTGCAAGGCAGTGGATTCGGCATCAATTTGGAAAACTTTTGACGAACGTCTCAATATTTCGGTAATTTCGTCTTCTGTATAAAAATCAATTGATTGAACTATCCCAAACCGATCCCGCATAGGCGCCGAAATTAAACTTATCCTCGTTGTTGCACCAATCAAGGTAAACTTTGGCAAGTCAACTCGCAGAGTTTTTGCCGAAGGGCCTTTGCCGATAACCAAATCAACAGCGTAGTCTTCCATCGCCGGATACAAAATCTCTTCCACGATTTTGTTCAAGCGGTGTATCTCGTCAATAAACAAAATATCGCCATCGTTTAAATTAGTCAGGATTGAGATCAGATCGCCTCCGCGCTCTATCGCCGGGCCGGAAGTAATCTGAATATTTGAAGATGTTTCGTTGGCTAAGATAAAGGCCAATGTTGTCTTGCCAAGACCCGGAGGACCATAAAATAAAATATGCTCTAGCGGCTCTCCTCGCAACTTGGCAGCTTTAATAAAAACCCTAAGGCTTTCTTTAATCTGATCCTGACCGACATAACTGGAAAGATTCTTGGGTCTCAAATGCTCCAGATCTTCTTTGGTAACATCACTTTCATTTTCAACTGGTTTCGAACTCTTTTCCATAATCAAAATAGTAGCAGATCCTATTAGTAATCAAAACAATCAGTGGGAGAAATAAAATTGCGAAACTAATGATTTGCCGTAAGTCCGGCTACCAGAAATAGGATCGAGAATCAGATATTTACCGTCCGATCCTTTGGCGTAGATAACCACAAAATGTGTGCCACCATAAGCATTAAGCCTAGCTATTACCGGACGATCCGATTCAATGCTAGTATCAACATCACTCCAGCCACCGCCAGCCGATACTCCATGTCCACCAATCTCCGGCCAGACAATTAAATCATTATTAAAATAAGCGGGATTTGAGGCAATATCAGCGGGCGTTCTCGTAACGCCATACTTTGTAAGAACCATAGCCAGCGAGGTTAACGCGCAACCATAGCGTCCAATTGTAGAATCGGAGTTGCCGATATTCATGCCCGACCAGGCTGGATTGTCCTGGCTATAATACCACCAAGCTGATCCGGTAACCAAGTCACTTCCGCCAATCATTGAACCACCACGTCTGATACCCGATTGAGCAGCTTCCATGGCAGTCTTTTGAGCTTCTAGCTTGCTGATAGTCGATTGATAATCCTGGAGGGCACCTTGAGCATTCGACTTAAGATTCTTATTCACACCCGTTTGATAATCCAAGCTACTTAAATATCCTTTCTGATTTTGTTTCAGTCCTTCAAGCCGAGCTTTTTCATTCTCAGCGTCGGTTTTATTCTTTTCCAAGTCTTTTTTTGCTGTTTCGACTTCGTTATGCATTGATTTAATCTGAATCTCAATAGCTGAAACGTAGTTAGATTGGTTTGCATTCAAACCCAAGCTTGTTTCACCAAGAAGAAGATCAAAACCGGATCTAGAGGAAAACCTGTAAACTTCAACGACTGCGGTATTTAACTTCTTTTTTAGTGCAGTGAGTTCTTTGTCCTTTTTGTCTAGTTCACTTGATAGCTGACCAACTCTCTGCTCTGCGGCACTAATTTGGCTGGTTGTTTCTGAAATTTTTGCCTGAGTGGTTTGCATACTCGATTCTATATTTTTAAGAGCCGAATCATAACCAAATATCTTCGACTGAGTATTTTTAGCAGCTGCTTTATTTTGTTCTATTTTCTGATTAATTTCTTGAAGAGTATCAGCTTTCGCAAACTGAATAGTGGGTACAAGTAGCAGCAGAACCGCCAAAAATTTTAGAATTCCCCTCTTGATCATAAGGCCTACATTATACTATATTTTAACATTTTTTCGAATTGAAAGCCAGCTAGCGCCCAAGCCTATAACTGTTCCGACCATAAACATCACCAGCGTAATAAACCAGAATTCCTTAAAATAGATGGGAGAAATTTTTGCAATATACCTTTCAACCATACTATTTTTTACAATCTCATCGATAATCGAGATCGACAGTAGAATTAAACTTGAAGAAATAATTGTAGCTAGCAGTCCATATAAAAACCCTTCGATTATAAAAGGCGTCTTTACGTACAGCTCTGATGCGCCGACTAATCTCATAATTTCAATCTCCTTGCTTCTAAAGTGAACCGCGAGCTTAACAGTGTTGAAGACAACAAGCGCCGCAATCAGTATAAAAAATGCCGACAAACCAAGCCCCAACCGTTCAATAAACTTCGTTGATTCGTTGATATTTTGAATTAAATCTTTATTGTCATCGTGACTCGAGGAGTCAATATACTTGGCGTACACAGGGCTTTTAGTTAAAGCCGAGATATAATCATATTCAGCTAAATCTACCGACTGGACCTGGAGACCCCTGGGAAGCGGATTGTCCTCGGCGGTAACAATTTGTCTGACTTCCACTTTTACCGAATCTCTTGATTTAAACTCATTGAGTGCATCTTCTTTGGAAATATATTTAACCGATTTTATCTGCGGCCTTGATGAGAGTTCGCTTTTCATCTGTTGGATGAGCGTTTCGCTTGCATCGTCCTTGAAATTAATAACTATATCTATTTTATCCTTCAGCTCGGTAATTGCCTGATTGGTTGAGAGAAACATAACCATAAAAATTCCAACGCACAAAAGAGCCAAAGTCATTATCAAAGTAGTGGTCGTAGTCAAAAGACCATTTCTGAAAAAATCATTTAACGCTTCTCTTAATACTCTTTTTATCTTTGTCATTTTATTGATTGCTAGCAGGACACTGGTAGCGTCCGTGCATTTGGTCAGATACTATTCTACCATCTTTCATTGCCACGACTCTTTTTCTCATCTTATCGACCAACTCCCGATCGTGGGTTGCCAAAATCACACAAGTGCCAAAACAATTAATTTTCTCCAAAATATCGGCCACTTCTCGGCTAGACTCGGGGTCTAGGTTGCCCGTTGGCTCATCGGCAATCAGAATTGCCGGATTGTGAATCAGCGCCCTCGCGATACTTACTCTCTGAGCCTCACCGCCCGAAAGCTGATCGGGATAAGATTTGTATTTTTTTTCAAGATTAACCGCCCGTAAAACCTTGGGGACCCTTCTTGTAATCTCCATATCGCTCTCACCAGCAACTTCAAGCGCATAAGCCACATTCTCCCAAACGCTTTTGGTTGGTAAAAGCTTATAGTCTTGAAATACCGTTCCGATTTTTCTTCGATAATAAGGTAAATCTCCCGACGAAAGTTTGAGAATGTTTCTTCCGGCAACTAAAATCAAACCGGAATCGGGCTTCTCTTCACGAATGAGCATTTTGATAAGCGTTGATTTGCCCGCACCAGAAGGACCAACCAAGATAACAAACTCCTCGGGATAAATTCTTAGATTAACATCGTCTAAAGCCGCTACCTTACCGTACTGCTTGGTCAATCCTTTTATCTCAATTATCGGATCTTTTTTTTCCATAAGTTATTTCTTCAATAATCCTCCCCATTCAACAACGGTGAATCCCTTTCTTTGGAATTTTGGCAAACTTTGATTTTTTATCTCAGCTTTTGTATTAAGCGGTGCAAAATCCATGAATACTCTTATTACACTATCAGGCTTGGGTTTTACTGAAAGGGGAGCCAGTTTATTTAACTCGAAGTTGGTCAGCCAGCTAATTCTGGTGTATGGAGTTTTGGGCATTTTCTCCAGCCAGAAACCAAGAAAATCTGAAATTTCTTGGTCGTTTAAGCTCATAGCTTTAAGATCGCTTACAATGGTCAGTTTGACATCATCGGACTTCACCACTTTCCCAAAATCAACTTTTGGATATTGGCCAATGCCTTTGCCTTCCCAAAAAAGATTGGGGTAATCCTTACCATCTACCTCTAACTTCCCATCGGGGTATGCTACGCCTTGCCAAAATTTTTCGTATAGCGGCTCGGACTTGGTAACATCAGCTCCAACCGTAACCTTAAAATCTATCTTTTTTTCCGGGTAGAGATACACTACGGGTTTGCCGCATTCGATTGCCGGCTTATAGTCGCTCTTGAGATATGCAATTGGACTGCCATAAGCATCAACGAAGTAAACTAATCCAAAATTGCTGATAAATTCTGAAATATCTATCTTGCCGGGAGCGTTGTCGGACTTATAGAGCATATAGGCATAGTTTATGGTTTTGTTCTCGGGATTTGTTATGCCATAAACGGACGAGCCGCCTTGAGTGCCTATAAGATCATTGTTTTTTAGCGAATCGCTGTCAACCAAATATGGAAATACGCCTAAGCCAAAACCACAACCGCCCATCTCGAATTTGTCATATTTTTGGCCATCAACCTTCGTCTCCTTATAGTCTAAGTCAAAGGTATTATCATCCCTTAGGAATTTCGGTCTTACTTCATAGCTCATTTCGGTTGAATCGTTCAATTTGATAAAATATCTGGCAACTTTTACGATTGGTGTTTTGTCGCTGCTGTCTTGGTTGACGTCATTAGCAGAATAAGAGCCGGCTAACTCCAAGTACAAATCACCCCACTTTGTCGAAGTGATTTTTTTGGTTTCTGACTCGGGATCTTTTTCAAGAGGAAAACTGGGGTTTTGCACGGAAATTAAATCCGTTTGATCTTTGGAGATGATTTTGTCGGGTACCAACGATTTAAAAACATAGCTGCTATCATCAGTGAGTTTCTTGGTCGGGAAGTAACCGTCGTTATTGATCTCGGCACTATTTTGAACAATTCTTTTATACGAATCGCCATTTTTTATAATTCGATGGATTGGAGTATTTCCTCCCATCATGGCGTCAAGATTTACCCGAGCTAATATAATTTCCCCTCCGGATAAAGTAGTTCCGACTTTATAATAATCCGTAGAAGTATAAGCGCTATCCTCCCCCGATTTCTCAAATAGTTCCTGGTCGGTAATTTTTTGGGGCGTGAGCCAAGTTACCCCTTCGTCCACGACTCTGTCAGGCGAAGCAGTTCCTACAGCCAAAGACGGAATTGGTGAAGGAGTTGCAGACATAGCGGGCTTAATCTTTTTGGTATCCCGATAATTATTGTAGGCCAAGGCCCCAAGAGCTCCGACAAAAACAACGGCAATTACGACTAGAACAAGCAAAACCTTGGTTGAAATTACTGGCGGCTTTAGTGGCTTTGATTGCTTTTCTTTTTCATCTTTCAGTGTGGCTGGCTCCTCTTTGACAACTTCAGCATTTTTTTTCTCATCGGTAACTTTTTCTTCATCCATTTCCACTCCTTCAAATCTTATCGCTCTAGTTCTATTGTACCATCCTCGCCTTTTTTTATGAAGCCCAACCCAGCAACGACTCGATCTAGAATCGCTTGTTTTTCCTCTCCTTTTGCCAGCTCGACTTTAATTTTTTTGGAAACAATTGGCGTAAAACCAACTTTGATTTTTTCTCCAGTAGCCGACACCGATAAAATGGCGCCGCGCTGGGTCTCGGCCGAAAAAAGTTGATCGAAAACAAAATTTCCAAGTGAATAGGCTATCAGCTTTCCCTTGTAAATTTCACTATCTTGAACAACATGGGGATGGCTTCCAACTACTAAATCTGCACCAGAGTCTACCATCAGATGAGCCAGACTTTCCTGGGAGGAATTATGACTTGTTGCGTACTCACTGCCCCAATGAGGAAAGACAATGACAAATTGGCCGGTAGATTTTTCCCCCTCAATCATCGCTTTGAGAGAATCTCGATCAAATCCGGAAAGAACATTTACGCCAATGAGAGAAACGGCCGCATTAGAGTTTAATTTATAGAGCGAATAATCATCTATTTTATCAGGGGATCCAAAAGAGAAAAAATTCTTCTCTTTCAATATTTTCCTCGTTCTGTCAAGGCCAGCTTTTGAGTCGTTTAATGTATGATTATTGGCAAGAGAAAATCCATCCAGATTGATAAAAGAAAGAGCGTCGAGCGAATTTAAGGGAAAATTAAAAATTAAATTATCCGCTGTTTCATCGTCATCCACCGGCCCGTCATTAACCGGTCCTTCTAAATTTGCAACGGAGGCATCAACTCCGGCAAAAACACGCGATGGAAAATTTTGAAAAATTTTCTCAAAACCGTTGTTTTGATATTGGTGATTGACAGAGCGATCCATCATAATATCGCCGGCGAACATTAACTCAAAATTTTCCTCCGGTTTTTTATCAAATTTTCCAAACTGACCAATGATCCAACTTGTTGTCTCTCCTTCATAATCGCCAGCTAATTTCCCGCTATTATTTTGACTGAAAACATCAAACGAATTTAACTTATTGAATTTTGCCCACTTCACCAAAAGCTCCAATACCTCGGGGGAATCGGTTTCGGCTTTTTTAATCTTTTCTTCACTTTGATTTTTTAGCGCCGATATGGTGAACTGATCATGAAAATCAGCTATTTGGCTGGGGCAATAATGCGACATATCAACCGAGCCGGCAACTAAACAACTCTTCTTTGTGCCGGAACAATAACTGGAAATTTTCGATAGCAATTCATCAATTGACTGATCGCTCGTACCGGCCTTGATCAGAAAATTGGAATATTGCGCCTTGGGAAAAACTTCATATAAATCGCTGATCGGGTTGCGAATACCATGGTCGCCTACCACAAGATCATGAGAAATCTCATAGGCAGAGAACGATTCTTTAATTTTTGCATTTCCGGTTATTGTGCCTTGCGACTGGGTCCAATCGCTGTTGTCAAAGACAATATCGTTCGAGGATGATGCAAAGTGATTAGTTGAAAAAATAAATATATTAGTCGGGTTTGTATTTTTTATTGATTTTAAGAAATTGACTCTATCTGTTTTTGCCGTATCAAGATGGGGCAAAATAATTGCATTATTTTCGGCTGGAGAGGGTGATTTTATCTGTGCAGGTTGAATAGGTCGTGATTTAGAGAAGAAGAAAAACGAGGTAATAGCAAACAAAATCAAAAGTAGGAGAAAAAATAAATATTTTAGCGGCCGAGCCATCGGTTGAGCTCATTTAAATCGAGCGTGTTGAGAATATTTTTTTTTTCGCACCACCCTCTCCTTGCCACCGTCAAACCAAATTTCATTAGATCAAGGTCTTTTGCCGAGTGAGCATCCGTACTAATAAAAAATTTTATTTGGAATTTTTTTGCCTCCAAAACTAAGTAATCCAGCAGATCAAGCCGGATGGGAAATGAATTAATTTCAAGAGCAACATCATTCTGTTTGCAGGCTTTAAAAATTTCCTGCCAAGCGGGACTGATGCCCGGTCTTTTGTTGATTTTTCTTGCGGCTGGATGAGCGATGATTCGAACATAAGGATTCTCTATCGCTTTTATCAGCCTTCGGGTAACTTCTGCTTGCGGCTGGTCGAAAACCGTATGAATAGAAGCAATAACCAAATCAAATTTCTTCAGGTCTTCATCTCTAAGCTCGAGTGCGCCATCCGGTTTAATACTCACTTCGGCGCAATTGAAAATTTTGATTTTTTCTTCCTCCGAAGTCTTTTCTATCTCGCACAATCTTTTCTTGAAATTTTCTGTATTTAGATTTCTAAATGATTCTGTATGATTTTTGAGATTTGCGGCATGATCGGCTATGCCAATATATTGATAATTTAATTTTTTAGCCTTTATTGCAATTTCTTTGATCGTCGAGATACCATCTGACCAAGTTGAGTGAATGTGGATATCGCCCTTTATATCGCTTAAATTAACAAGGTTTGGAAGGATATGTTTCTCGGCTGCTTCAATTTCACCCCTATCTTCGCGCAACTCCGGCTCGATAAAATCAAGACCTAAATATTTATAGACATCAGCCTCTTCGGGGAAGAGGATTAATTTGCTAGTTTCTTCATTTCTTATTCCGTGCTCGGACAGACTGAGTCCCTTTTTCTGGGCTAAAGACCGAAGATGCACATTATGCTGTTTGGAGCCTGTAAAATGAAGGAGAAGCGAGCCATACTTTCCTTCGGGTAATATTTCAATATCTACTTCTTTTCCGTTCTCTAGCATCGCGGTTAATTTAGTATTGCCTTTGCTTAAAATTTTCTCAAATCCTTTGTATTTTTGCGCCTCTTCAATTGTGCTTTGAGCATTTTTGCTTGAACAGATAATGTCAATGTCTCCGATCGTATCTTTGCACCTCCTGAGGCTCCCCACCGCAACCGCCTTTTGAGCCTGGCATGACTCCTTGAGAAATTTAACTAAGGGCTCGGCGACAGTTAAGGCCTCGTCGATCATCATTCTGTCGCCCAGATTCTTGTATATTTCAACTCCCTGAAGAATTTTCTTTAGCGACTTAGGTTTTAAAATTTCCAATCCCTCGCGGCTAAGTTTGGTCGCTAGTTCAGAGATTTTAATATCACCGAATTTTTTATAGAGCACCTTTGCAGTTGCAGGTCCGACCCCGGGAATTTTTAGAAATTCAATTTCAGAGCGCGGAATTTTTTTTCTTAAACTCTCGAGCTCTTTTATCTTCCCATGCTTAATTTCCTCCTCAATCTTTTCGGCAATTCCTTCACCGATTCCTTCGATTTGCTCGAGAGCTTTTACGCCACCTCTTTGATAAATATCAGAGACTTGTTCGGACAAATTATCAATCGAGGCAGAGGCTTTTTGGTAAGCGATTATCTTAAAAGGGATTTCTCCTTTTAACTCCAGAAGTTCGGCAAACTCTTTAAAAATCTTACTGAATTCATGGTTTGACTTCATAAGACTATTTTACCCCTATTGCATCAATTTGTAATCGTCTAGAGTCGTCATATGCAGATACTCTTCGTCGCAACGATAGGCATAGAGAGAAGATTTATCGGAAATTATCTTGGCTATTTGGCCGCAATTATCCCAAAGATTTTTTGGCAAATTCCTCACAAGAGCAAGGTCACCTTTTTTTACAAAATAATAAGGTACACCAAAAAAACTGGAAAATGGAGTTTTGGGTTTTTCCTGAAAACGTGTCACCTTACCGTCTTTTGTAAAATCAAGACATGAACCGGCTTTCAATATATTGATGTTGCTCTCTCTTCTTGCGATAGTCACTGAGGCATTTTTTTTGTTTATGAATTTGAGCAAATGATCAAAGTCAAATTTAATAAAAATATAGTCCATGGCTAAAATAAGCAAGTCACCTTCAAGATTGGCTTGATCTACGGCTGAAAAAAGATCACCTATCGCACCGATGCGCTTAATCTTACTTTTTACACCGTCATTTATAACTTCATACCCGCGATCAATTTTGTCTGCAAAGACTGAAAATTTGTCAAAATATTTATCATTTGTAATGATTACTTTGTGAGAAAATTTATGGTCTACTTTTTCGAGCTGATTCATCAGCAAATCAACAAAAACGCCTCCTCTGACCGGCAGTAAATGTTTTGGCTGATTTAAAGTAAGAGGCTCAAGACGCGTAGCAAAACCGGCCGCCAATAGAACTAAATCCACACTACCTCCCGCAACATTTTTTGTATTTTTTCCCGGAATTACAAGGGCATGGATCGTTGCGGCCAACCTTGCTATTTTGACCACTTGAGGCGCTTTGTTCGACTGCCTGGCTCATCTTTTGAGAGACATCACGGACAGTCACAACAACGTCGCTTTTTACCTTTTTTGCCGGCGGCTCTGGTACTTTCGCCACTTGTTTCTCTGGCGCTTTTTCTATCGTTTTATTTTCGCTTGCGCCCGCCTCATCTATTGCTTCAGCTCCGGCTGAAGTATCAGCCCCGTGGTATTCAAGGGGATTTTGTTTTGCTGCTCCAGCGCCGGTCGCCGGTCTTACAGGTTCAATTTTCACCTTGAGGAGAATATCGATCGCCTCATCATCGATCGCGTGCATTAAGCTCTCAAACAATCTTAAGGATTCCTCTTTGTAGGCAACGAGCGGATCTACTTGGGCATAGCCCCTCAGGCCAATCGTGTCCCGAAGCTGATCCATTGTATTTAGATGTTCTACCCAGGATTGATCCATAATTGATAGATATACCCGCCTCTCAATATCGCGAACCGCTTTTATATCATAAGTTTGGATATTCTTTTCAAAAATCTTTTTTTCATCATCGCCAAGACTCAACAAAATCTCTTCGTGCAAACTATTGTCAGACAAGGGATCCAAAAGCAAAATCCTTTTTCTTCTTTTATAAAAAACCTCTCTCTGCCTATTCATTACATCGTCATATTCAACAAGATGTTTTCTTGTATCAAAATTGTGTCCCTCGACTCTCCTTTGGGCAGATTCGATTGATTTTGAAATAAATGAATGTTCGATCGGCTGATCTTCCGGTAGGCCCATTCTTTCCATCATATTTTTAAGCCGGTCGCCACCGAAAATTCTCATTAATTCGTCTTCCATCGATATATAAAATTGGCTGACACCGGGATCGCCTTGGCGACCCGAACGGCCCCTGAGCTGATTGTCGATGCGGCGGGACTCGTGGCGCTCGGTTCCCAAAACAAACAATCCGCCCTGCTCTTTAACTTTGTCCCCATCGTCTACTTTAGGAGGATTGCCGCCGAGTAAAATGTCGACTCCTCTTCCCGCCATATTGGTTGC
>Ga0172381_10002566_pt1 | contig 19977 bp, 20 predicted proteins | sample Leawel6488metaG_FD_119754 | JGI IMG/M metagenome (GOLD analysis project Ga0172381, IMG submission 119754) | Leachate microbial communities from a municipal landfill in Southern Ontario, Canada - Leachate well 64-88 metaG | ecosystem: Engineered > Solid waste > Landfill > Unclassified | place...
AAAGTTTAAACCCATAGACATTGGTACTGAAGAAGTAGGTTTTGGAATTAAAGTTATAAAAGCAGTTTTCCATGTTGAAGAAGATGAAGGAAGTTCAGTATTAGAAGAAAATTTATCTGCTATCGAAAACGTAGAAAATGTTGATGTTTTAGAAGTAGATAGATTAGGTTAATTTTTCTCTTTTTTATTATATTTTCTCTTAACAAAATCAAGAATTTCCCTTGAGCGTTTTACACTTATTCCGTTCGTTTCACTTAATTTTTGTTCATTTGAATTTATTATATTTTCAATTGTACCAAACCTTTCAAGCAAATTATTGGCGGCCTTTTCACCTAACATTGGAAATGAAGCTAAAGTGTAAACTAGTTGAACATCTAAATCTTCACTCTTTTTAGGACTTTTAATTAAAATTTTATTTTTACCTTCACCTTGTTCTCTCTTTGCTAAAGCCACTATCAATTCTACACTTCCTTCAACATTTGGAGTAAAAAAAACACTAAATCCAAAATCTAAAATTAAAGAAGAAATTGCACCTAAAAGCGCTCCACGATTAACTCTCCCCTCAAAAGTTTTACCTTCAATTATGTATATTACACGTTCATAAGTATCTTTTAATTTAATTGCCTGATCAAACATCCTTCCATCTATTATAGAACACTCAAAATCATCACGTGTTTTTCTCTCAATAATTGCACGTTCTGATATAATATAATCACCTATTTTTAATTGTGATTCTTGTAAAATTGCATGCTTTGAAAGTAAATTAATTAGAATTGGATCTTCTCTATGATCTACATGTATAAAAATAGGATTATCTTTGTTTTGCATTTATCTCACGCATAAAGTCATATATCTCTTCATAACTTAAACTGCAACCACTGAATTTCAAAGTGAAAAGCGCACTTTCAAGACCAATCGCCTTATCTGCACCATACTTATCAAAATAACCGTACTCATATGCTAAAACAATTAATTCAGAACTTCTGATTATGTTAAATTTACCCACCTTATCTAAAAATGAATTCAATAATTTTTGATTAACAATCACTGGTTTTTTAGATTCATTTTCTAAATGTTGTTTAAGTTTCATTGGCGCTTCAAGAAGTGTCCTTGTAGTTCTTTCATCAATAACAAGTGTATTAATATTTAACTTTCTTGCTAAAGCAATCTGTGCTGCTTCACCAGCATCAACTAAATGTATAGCTCTATTTTTAGTTTCAAAAATGTTATTTGCCATACTCATAATTTCCTTGGTTTCCTTATCAACATCATCATTTAAAAAACGAATTAAATTCATTTCTTCATATTCTCTTAACCTTAAAGCTCTTAAAGCATGATTCTTAGTAGTTATGGGCCTCTCAATTGATTCAACACGTACCATTTTAGGATAAAGGAAACAACCATACATCCTTTGATTTAGAAATGGTATTACATCCAAGAAACAAGATTGAGCCAGCGAAATAAGTGAACTTGAATCACAAATAATTGAATTGTTATTAATTTCTAAAGATTGACTTGACATTATTTACCCTCTCCTTAATAGATATTGTTTTACCAAACCTATCGTTAATCAAAGTTTTACCAGAATATTGAAATATTTTTTCTTTACTTACTCCCGAAATTTCAGAAGCTTTACCTATTGAAAGTCCCTGTGCGTAAAGAGTAGAACCTATCTTCACCCTTCCGTGTGTAATTATATTTTCTACGAACCTTTTATCTCTATCATCCACAGAACAACCTAATTCAATAATATCATTTAAACAAATTCTTAAGTTCTTAATATCCTTAGATCTAATGTGTTTAGAACATAAACTTAATTTTTCTTCAACTAAAAAAACAATATTTAACCATTCATTATATTTCCAAAAACGTGGCTTTTCAAGAACATTTGCCATAACTAAGATAGATAAACTTAAATCAAGGAATAATTGATCTTGATAAATAAGTAAATCCCTATTAAAGTCGTTACTTAAACTTCTCAATTTAGGAATATTTCTTACCTTAAAATACTTCTTTGCCCTTGTGACATTATCTAATAAAAGAGAGTAATCTATATCCATACAAACACCAATGATAGCTTTATAAACTTTACATTACATAATCATTATTGTGTCATGACAATATCATGACATGATTATAATAAGCTCATGTGATTCAATGAAAGAGCCAAACGAACGTAATAAATTAGATGCAAAAGAATATAAATATGAAGTTAAAACTACTGAGAAAGTTATAGCTGAAGAACTTGCATCAAAAGATCCCGTTTTTATGGCCAACCTTATATATTCACTTAAGGAGGATAGAGATAGAACGAATGGACTTCTCGCAACACTCCTTAGGAAAATTGAATCACTTGAGAAAAAAATAGAAAGTATTGAGAATAAAACACTACCGCATAAGGAGGAAAAAATCCTTGGAGATGTGGATAGTGAATTAATTGAGTTTGTGAAGAAGAATGAAAAAGTGAACGCGAGAGATGTGCAAAAAAGGTTTAACTACAAAGGAAGAAACGCAGCAAGTTCAAGATTACACAAACTTTACACTGAAGGATTGCTTGATAAAAAGCAAGCTGGAAGAAACGTATACTACTTGATGAAATGACTCATCTGGCGGTGAGTTTTTATCTCGAGAAGGAGAGCTATCTCGGCGTGTCCCACAACACACACCCCCCAACACACACCGTGGGCACGCCCCTAAATTTTTTAACTCTTTCCCTCAATATTAGAATATGAATTATTTAGAAATAATGGAAAGAAGTGAATATTCAAAAAGAATAATTGAATATTTAAAATTAGATGTTGATAGAGTCAATGTTTCTAAATCTAATTGTTTATTTACTAATTTAGAATTTCCATTAAATGAACCCTATCTATTTTTTGAACCTCGTGTTGCCATGATTAAACCTACGAGGTATTATCAAAATCTTAATATAGATAGAGAACTTAAAAGATTGGATTGGTCTGCAGGATCAACAAGAGCACTCGGTTTCAATAAAAAAAAGATGATTTTTATATCAAAGGCAGTGACTAAAAATATTGGTGAAGATGAAGAAATGGATCATTACGTTGCCGTTGAATTAAATAAAAGAGACATTAAAATAAGTGAAGAAAATAATATGCTTAACATATCACATAACAAAGAGCACACAGTGAAAAATATCAAAACAGGAGTAGAAGAAACACATAATATAGAATTTAGTTTTAATTTCCTAAACAATGAAAGAGCAATAATGCCTAAACATATGGCAGAAAAATCAATGTATGGAAGAAGTTCAATATCACAAACCTCTCAAATTATTTCTAAATTTGAAAATTATACAATTACTGTGTTACACTTCGCACCACACCCTCTTCTAATTCAATATTACAAAGATTTCGGGTTTGAAGGACCAATTGATTTTCAAAGAAATTGTTTTTCAATGTTAAAACAACTTATAGGTGTATAAAAAATGGCAAACAGAAAAGAAATAAATGAAGTATTGGAATGGTGCAGGAAAAAAAGAGCAGAAGCTAAAATTACACCGATTATTGAGGAAAATCCCTTCAAGGAAAAGTTTTTTTGGTTATCTAGTAAAGTGGAAATTGCCATTGATTTACCTCTTGAACAAGCAAGGCCCAATATGATATTATATGATTCAACAATAGATGCCCTCTTAATTAATATTAACAATAATTGGTTAAGAGTTGAACCTGATGATATTTTTGAAGTTTAAAAAAATTTAACTTTATAAAATAAATTCTCTATAAAAATAGTGATAATATGGAAACTGGAGCATTTATAAGTAAGATAAAATTCCGTAATTTTAAGTCGTTCAGAAAAGTAGATGTAGATTTAATTAAAGGTTTCCAAGCACTTATAGGCCCTAACGGAAGTGGTAAAAGTAATGTTTGTGATGGAATTAGGTTTGCTATTGGTGAAACAAAACTTAGTAATTTAAGAGCAAGTAAAATTAATGACCTTATAAGTCATGGTGCAGATTCTGCAGAAGTTACCATAGTAGTAGAAACTGGAAGAGAGCAACATTCAATATCAAGAAAAGTCAATAAGGAAGGCAAAAGTGATTACATATTAAACGGTAAAAAAACCACAAGAACAAACATCACACAATTCTTAAAACAATATAAAATTGAAAATGAATCACATAATGTTATAGGACAGGGAGAAGTTACAAGGTTAACTGTTTTAACGGCAACAGAAAAAAGAAAAATTATTGATGAAATTGCAGGTGTCGCTGAATTTGATTCAAAAAAGAATGAAGCGTTAAAGGAATTGGAAACAGTTCAAACAAGAATTAATGATGCTGGCATTATATTAAAAGAAAAGGAAGGGGCAATAAGAGAATTGGAAAAGGAAAAAGAATTTGCCTTAAAGTATATTGATCTGAAGAAAAGAATTTCGAATATTAGAAATACAATTATAAACGCAGAAATTGAAAATTACGAGAAGGAGTATGATACCCTCTTACATGAAAATGCTCAGAATAGAATAAAGGAAAATGAAATTGATAAAAACATTGAAGAGATAGAAAGTAAAGTTGAAATACATAAAGAAGAATTGAAAAAAATCACAGATGAAATTAATAGTAAAACTGTAGATAATAAAACTTACTTAGAACACGAAGCATTAGTCAGGGAATCAAGTGTTTTAAAAAGTAAAAAAGAAATGTGGGAAGAAGATAAAATAAATAAAGAAAATACTTTAATTGAACAAGAATTAAAACTAAGAGAAATTGATAATAAGATATCTGGCAATTCAATAATTTCCGCTGAGGAGGAAAGAGAACTCAGTACCTGGAAAAAGAAATATAATGAAGCAAAAAGTAAATTTGAACTTGTTAGAAAAAGAAATACTACCCTTGTTAATGATTCAATCAAATATGGTGAAGAGATAAAAAGTATTGAGCTGGACTTAGAAATACGTGATAAAATATGTAACGATTTAATATTATCTGTTTCTGAAAAAGAATTAAAAATGAAAAATAATAAAGAAATTATTGAAGAGATTGAAAAAGAACATAAGGAATTAACTGGAGAACAAAGAGATATTGAGAAAGAAATAAAAGAATTACAAAAAGAATTTGATAAAATTAAAAAAGAAAATGAAAGTTTATTTAATAAAGAAAGATCATTGAATTTAAAACTCGCAGAAACAGATAAAGAATTAATTAAAACAAAAAGTGAACTTTCAAATTATCAAGGGGTTAGTAAATTACAATATTCAGAAATTGTTTTGAATTTCATAAAAGAAATGCAAAATAAAAATGTTGTTAAGGGAGTTCATGGTGCTGTTCATGAATTGTGTAATTTTGACGAGAAATATTCAGCAGCTATTGAATCTGCAGTAGGTGGAAGATTAAATTATATTATCGCAGATAACGTTGATTGTATAAAAGAAGTAGTTGATTTATTAAGGAAAAATAAAACTGGTAGGGCAACTTTTGTTCCACTTACAATGAAACCAGTTTCTAGTGATGTTACTAATTACTTGAATTACCCTGGAGTAGTAGGAAGGTTAATTGACTTTGTTAATTTTGATGAGAAATATTTTTCACCAATGAGTTTCATATTCGGTGATACTTTAGTCGTTAATGATATTGAAATTGCTAAAGATATTGGTTTAATTGGTAAAGCAAGAATTGTTACCATACACGGAGATGTAATTGAAAAATCAAGTGTAATCCAAGGAGGTTATTTCACAACAAAAATGAATTTAGCTTCAAGAAAAAAAGCTGTTGATTTAGAAAATAAATTAAATTCTTTAATGAAAGACAAGGAAGAAATAACTAATGAACTCGTATATGTTAGAGAAAAATCTTCACAAATGAGAAGGGAAAGGGGAGAACTTGAAGCTCAAATGAAATCACTTGAAATAGATAGTAATTACGAATTGAAAGAACATGAAGTTAGGGAGAAAAATTTACAAAAGGTTAAAACATTAAAGGATGAAAATAAAAAGTTTGAAAGGGAAATAAAAGAAGAAAAGGAACAAAATGAAAAAACACATTCTAATCTCATTAAACAAAGAGAGAAATTAACTCAACTAAGACAGAAAAAAAGTGAAATTGATAATGCATTATATTCAAAAGTGGAAGGTAGTGAAGAAGAAATTAATAAAATACTTGAAAAAATAAGTAATATCGAAACCACAATAAAATCTAAGAATAATGAAATTTCATTACTATATAATAGTAAAGAAGAAATAATTGATAAAATTGAAAAAATTAAAAACGAAATTAATAAAAATACAAATTCAATTGAAGAAACAAATAAGAGATTAAATGAAATTGAAATAAGTTTAGTTCACAAAAAGATTGAAATGGAAAAATCAAGTAACAAGATTAAGAAGCTTATGAACGAGAGAGATTCCATTCAAAATAAGTTGGATGAACAATCATCAAAGAAAGGTGAACAATTAACTATAAAACAAAAAATCGCGCAAGAACTTGCAAAATATGAAATTAAAATACAAAATGTTAAAGAAAGATTAATTGATTTTAAAGCACAAATGACAAATGAACCTTACGAGAAGGTTGAAGGAAGTACGAATAAATTGAAAAGTGAATTAAGCGAAAAAGAATTACAAATAGGACCAATGCATGATAAAGTTAATTTGATTGCCCCTAAAGTGTACGAACATAAAAAGAATGAAATTGAAGGCGTTGCAGATAAACTTAAACAACTTGAAAAAGAGAGAGAATCTGTAATATATATGATTAATGAAGTTGAAAAGAGGAAATTTGAAGTTTTCATGGAAACATTTGACACAATTAATAGTAACTTCAAAAATTTATTTACACAAACATTTGAGAAAGATTACGCAGATCTGATATTACTTAAACCTGAAGACCCTTTCACTGGGGGATTAGATGTTAAGATAACAAGAACAGTTAAAAACTCTAAAAAACCAGTGATTGAAAGATTAGAAAGTTTATCTGGCGGAGAAAAATCTGTAGTTGCATTACTCTTAGTTTTCGCAATACATATGCACAAACCATCTGCATTCTATATATTGGATGAAGTTGAATCCGCACTTGATGTAATTAATGTTAGATTAGTTGCAAATCTAATTAAAAAATTATCCACAAACACACAATTTATTGTTGCTTCACATAATGATACCACAATATCTGAATCAGAAGCAATTTTAGGTGTGAGTAGAGGGCAAGAAGGTTCAAAAATAGTAAGTTTAGCTTTAGATCAAGTTGTATTAGAGAAAGGAGAAAATCAAAATGAACAATGAAAATACATTAATTATTCCAAGGTGGGATAAATACAATCCTAATTTTTATTATTTTACTAAAAGGGATATTGACCATACTATTTTATTGATTAATGAAAATGAAAAAATTATTTACACAAATGAAATGAATTATGATTTATGTTATAAAGAATTAGGTACAAAATTTGAAATTAAAAAAATGAATCTGAAAGAAATAAGTTTAGAATTAAAAAAAAGAAATGAAAAAACACTTATTGATGGAAGCATTTCAGCAAATTTATATATGCAATTGAAAAATAAAAAAATGAAAGTTGGATACACAGAATTTAAAAAAAATAGAGAAATAAAAACAGAAAATGAAATAAAAAAAATTGGTGAAGCTGTTAAAATAACAAGAAAAATAATTGAAGAAACAGAAATTTTGGAAAAAACTGAAAATGAAATTATGAATGATATACTATTGAAAACTATTAAAATGGGATTAGAAAAATCTTTTGAACCAATAGTGGCAAATTCATCAAACGCGAGATTTCCACATTATGATAACTCATTAAATTCTAAAATTAAAGATTATTGTTTAATTGATTATGGTGTTGAATTTGAAAAATATAAATCAGACATTACGAGATGTAAGGGAAATTTAAATGAAAATAAATTAACTTATGAAAATCTAGAAAATACAACTTTTGAAATTGCAGATAGTTCCTATTCAGGTATGGAAATAAAAGAATTCGTTCAAATCGTTAATGAAATAATTAAAAAAAATAAACTGGAAATGTTCAAGCATAGCATTGGACATGGTATTGGATTAGAAGTTCATGAATTCCCATCATTAAATATTAAATCTGAGGGGATTTTAAAAGAAAATTCTGTAATAGCAATAGAACCTGGACAATACAATAATAAAAATGGATTAAGATATGAAGATGTTTTTTTAATAACAAAAAAAAGATTGAAAAAAATGTAATAAAAAAGTCACATTTTTACAGTTTCATATTCACAACAACTTATAGAAAAATCAAAAAATAATCCTTTTTCGTTTTTTGCCAAAAATGAAGGTTTTGAACCACCAATTTGTTCATAATACAATTCCATCATTCCTGCCATATTGACAATTATATTAGAAAGATTTTCATCTTTGAAAAGGATTTTAATCATTTTATCTACCTCGTTAACATCCGTATCCATACTCATTAATTCATCAACAACTTTCTGGAATTCATAAGATAATTCTGAAACTTCTGGATATATTATTAGAGGATTCCACCTACCTAAAAAGGTTGAAAATATAATGGGCATTGAAACAAATTCTTTACCAAACAATGAACTTAATTTATCCTTTCCTAAGTCTTTAACATATATAATTCCTTCTTCAATCAAATCAAATAATTTAGATTCAATTTCCTCTCTACCAAAAACCAACTCTTTCTTATAAATAGGTATATTTCCAATATATTTAACAATTTTCTTTTCTGAATATCTCTCTTCAAAATAATTCATTAATGAATCGTAATCAAACTCTGCATTAATTTTAAGGTAATTGGATATTGCATTATCTAGAATATCACCATTATCTAAATCAATAAACTTCTTTATATTCTGTTGAATGTTCTGCTCATAAGTAAATAAAAACGTTTCATACTCTTTTACAACAGATTGAATTCTTTCAATTTTTTCAACCTCATTGTCTAAATCATCAACATTGATTGAGAAAGTATCAGAATATAATTTTCTTTTTAGTGCAAGATAAGCATTTGTGAAAAGACCAAAGCATACTGTTTCATACAAAACAAGTTCATTTTTGTTAAGTTTTGAACTCAACTTTTCAAATTTCTTTATTTCGTTATTTTTATCTTTAACCATAATTTCACTTAAATAAATTTGAGCATTTATTTATTTAAACCTTATCATTTTTTTTAACGGAATGTTTATATATTAGATTAAACTTTAAATACAATATGTCTGAAACCAGAGATGAAATTGAATTTGAACATCTAATAAACAAATTAGACAAATCAATTGAAGAAAAAAAATATGAAAAAAGTTCAAAAGTAATCAATAATATAGGTAAAATTTGTGAGAAAAATCAATTAATTAAAAAAAAGTGGGAAGAAGAGTGTGAAGTAGATTCACGTTATAAAAAAATCATTAGAAAACAAATTATAATAAACTCAATACCTAAATTTGTTAAAAATATTTATATTAAATACAGAATGAATTTAGCAAGAAAAAGAGTTCATATAAAAAGGTTAAAGGAACCTTCATTAAAAAGAATGATTAATATGATTAAAAAAACCATTGAATGGGTTTGGTCTTGGACATCAATACCTTCTTGGCAAAAATATATTAAAAATTATAAATATTCTGAGAAGGTCCCTTCAGAAAAAAATATTAAAAATACAAGTTCATTATTAAAAATGGCCTTCTTTGACACGGCCATGAGTGGAATTTTTACATATTTAATGTATGATTATTTTAAAGACGTAAAATTGGATATTGAAGATTTTAGATTATTAGGTTTAACGGGAACTGCATTAACAAGAGGAATTGCTCATAGAATCACACTTGGTTTTCTTGCAAAGGCAGGGGCGATGACAGCAGTTAGTACCCTGGTTGATAGTGAAATGGAAGCGGAAAAATTAGATAAACAAAGAATAAGAGAAATGGAAATTTTACAATCATATATTTCACCAGTAATGATAAATAAAATCAAATCAAATGAAAATAAAGAGGTGGAAGCAACAATAATTTTCACGGATGTAAGAGGGTATACTAAATTAAGTACGGAAGTGGAATCACATGAATTGGCTAAACTTTTATCTTTACATTTTAATCTGGTAAATAAAATTGTTGAAGATTATGATGGAGTAATGATGAAATATATTGGAGATTCTGCAATGTTTGCATTTAATTTACACAAACAAAAAAATCCTGTTGATTTGGCCATTGCAAGTAGTATTGATATACAGAGGGGCATGTATAATTTAAACCAATATATAAATGAAAAATATAAATGTGAATTACCAATAGGAATTGGAATTGCAACAGGTAGAGTAACATTAACAAACATTGGAGGTAACTTTAAAGATTATACATTAATTGGAGATTCAGTAAACCTTGCTTCAAGGTTAAACGGAGTTGCTAAAGAAAATGAAATTATAATAGATTTAAATTCAAAAGATAAAAGTCAAATGAAGTTAGATGCAAAAAAATTAGGATTAAATATTAGAAGAAAAGAAAAAATGATTGAATATGATTTTGAAAATATTGGTAAAGTTAATTTGAAAGGAAAAGGTGAAGTTCAAGCACATAAAGTTTTATTCAACATTAAGTGATTTAACAAATTCTTTTAGGTTCTCTTTTTGGTTAAGTTTTGTTTTAAAACCCATATTATACAATTTTGATGAGACCTTACGATTTACATTGAGCATTTGTATATATTCATATGGTATTTTATTTAAGGTTGTGAGGTTATATATAAAAATTAAAAATCCACCTAAAAACTTTGGTATTTTGTTAATTTTTAATTCTACGGAAACTTGTCTTGAAACAAAATCTAAAATTTCATGTTGAGTTATTTTTTCTTCATCTATTGAATTATAAATACCTATGACTTCACTTTCCAAACAAAATAATAAATTCTCAGCTATTAAATCAACGAAAACTAAGGGGACATAATTATCCCCATTACCAAAAATATAAAAAATTCCCTTCTTTATCATTTTTAATGCTTTTTCAAATCCATTATTATAACCTGAACCATATATCATTCCAGGTCTTAATATACATTTTTTTCCACTGAATTTAGTAACTTCTAATTCACTTAAATATTTACTTTTAGCATAGAGTGTATCAGGACTTAATTTTGTTTCCTCTGTTATGTTATCATTATCCTTTTTACCATAAACTGAAATTGAACTTATATGTAGAAAGTAAGGTATTTCAAAATCGTTTGCATTTTTTACCATTACACGAGTTCCTTCAACATTAACATTGAACAACTCATCTTTAGAGTAAAAGTCAACTAGTCCAGCGATGTGTACCACAGCATCACACCCTTTCAAAACACTTGTATCAAAAGAAAATAAATCTCCTTCAACATTTTCACAACCATCAATTTTTTTACTTCTTGTTAAAGCTACAACAGTATGTTTATTTTTCAAAAGTTTTTTTATAAAAACGGAACCTAATTTGCCTGTTCCCCCCGTAACAAAAATTTTCATTAGTATAACCCTTTAAGTTTATTAAGTGCAATCTTAACCTTATCCATAGCTTTATTTTGTCTAACTATATAACTCTCAATCATATTTTCAATGGAATCATCAGAAAAATCTGAGACGGAAAGTGAATAATAAATATTTTTTCTTTTAACAAAACCTTTCTTTTCTAATCTTAAAAGATGGTACCTAACCGTTTTTTCACTAAATCTCTTTTCCACATCTTTCATTTTTGAAACATTTTCCATGATTTGTTCAACAGAAATACCTTCATGCTTTTTTAATTGGTTCTCAAAAAGTATTTCAATTAAATAAATTAATGATTTACGAGATTCGTTAGGATTAATTAAACCTAGTGATAATGCAATCCATCTTATAAGTGATCTTTTAGTTAAAGTAACATCGGTAGGTAATCGCATGTCACGAACTGTGATTGTTTCTTCAATAAAATCTGATTCTGGAATCATAAAAACAACTCATAATAAATTAATCTTTTGTCCAATATCTTTAACTTGATTGTACTCAATTGAAATTCTTTTCTTCCAAGGGTTAAGATAAACTAATATTTTTTCATCATCATTTGTGCTAACTATTTTTCCTAAATAGGAACCAGATGAAGAGAAAACTTCTTTACCTAACAAATCAACACCTTTAATTAAATCCCTTTTAAGGAATTGAACTAATTCCATACTAATTGCAATAACTAAGATTGAAACTAATATTGAACTAACAAGCTCTGAGAAGTATGCTTCTGTTATAACCCACCCTGCAAACATCCATATTAAGTAAATACACATAGAAGTCATTAAGATGTAAAACATCATTCTTAAAGTAAGAAGATTGTTACTTGAACGTAAACTATCATAGAGTTGTCCTAAATAAATAGAACCGAAAGCTGGAATTGTAAATAAAACTAATGTCCTTAACCCATAACTTATCGCCCTTAAATTATCAAAATTCATAGAGGTTACCATAAATTCATCAATACTTAACCATATAGCTATGGCAAATAATGGAATTGAAATTATATATGAAATTGAACCTAATTGTTCAGAATTAAATTTAAAGTTTGAAAGAATTTCTAAAATTCTATCTTCTATACCAAAACCTTTAGCGAGCAAATAAATGCCCATAAAACCTGCAACGGGTTTCCATTCTAAACCCAATGAATAACTTATAACTAAGCTTAGAATTATAAGAGCTGGAATACCTATGAACATTCGAGCAAAATAAGGTTCTCTTAATTTTTCCAATACTAAAAAGTAAGTTCTTTCTAACTCTTTAGATTGTTTCATTGAAACTTGTCTAACCGAATCAATTTTTATTCTTGAACTTAAAATGGGAAGAATCTGTTCATCATCTGCACCATCGGTAACAACAATACAAGATTCTGCATTAAACTCTGATAGAATGTTATCCAATTGATTGGTAATCTCTCTATCGGAAAGGTAACTTCTGGACTTATCACCCACTAAAGTTACAATTTCAACATCTTCTCCTTTTGATTTCATTAAATCATAATTTCTTATGGCTTCAAAAATGGTATTACCGTCAACCTCTTCAGGATCTGCGAGTAATAACATATTTGCAGCGTCTAAATTAGCTTGCCTTCCTACTATTGGGCCACTTATGTTAACTTTAACTTTTAAATCAGCATCTCTATCGATACATATAACTAACGTCCTTGAAGGCATATTTATTAAATAACCACTAAAACTTTTAAACTTAATAACATTAATTAAAAGCATGCAAGTACCAGGAAATAAATTAGGAGATGAAATAGAATATGCTTCAGGTGAAGGGACATATTCTGAAAATGAAGAAGTTAGGGCTATTTATTGTGGTGAAAATAATATAGATGGTGAAGGAAGAACAATATATGTTTCACCTTCATTCCAAATAGTTAAAAACATTGAAGTTGGAGACATTTTATATGGAATAGTAAATGATGTTACTGAAAAGAGTGCAACGGCCACTTTATTCACTGATAAAAATGATAAAGAAAAAAGATTAAACCTTTCAACTGATTTTGCTATGATGAGAATAGATGCAGTTAAATCTCCAGGAGTGTACATAAAAACACTTAAAGATTTATTGAGGAGAGGAGATATAATTAAACTTCAGATTATAAAGGCGGAAAAAGATTTGCTTGACTTTTCAATTAGAAATAAGGGATTGGGTGTCATAAAAGCTAACTGTTCTCAATGTAGAAAAACATTAAAACTTACAAAAGATAATAAACTATACTGTCCTAATTGTGACAGATATGAATCTCGTAAGATTGGTAGTCCGTACCTTGAGGTGATTAATTGAATTTAAAATATATAGTAGAAGAAAAAAATCATATTGAATTTGAGCTCGAAGGGGAAGAATATAGTCTCCCTTCTGTATTGAAGGATATTTTATTGGAAAATCCAGATGTGGAATTCGCAACTTATGTGATAGGACATCCAAGTAGAGATCCTCCAAAGATGGTTGTTAAAACAAAAAAAGAAGATGCTAAAAAAGTATTAAAAGAAGCTATTAAAATAGCAATTAATGATTTTGAAAGTATTGATAAAGCATTAAGCAAATCATTAAAATAATTTTTATTTTTACACCAGTGATTCCATGAAAGAAATACTTAAAGAATTAAATGAAAGGAAAATGTTTTACATTGTAACGGCAGTTATGTTTGTGTTATATTTTCTTATAAGAATAGATATGCTCGCTGTTCTTGGAGCTATTTTCTTTATAATTGGTGTTATTTCTGAAAGTTTTGTTAATGCAAACGAGAAGGGAATTAAAAATGAGATTAAGGAAATTGTAATAGCAATTGTAATCGCATTAATTTTATGGTATGGTGCAATTTTTATATTAGGAACGGACATGCCTTTTAATGCGGTTGTTTCATGTAGTATGCTTGATACTCTTTATAGAGGTGATGTTATTATATTACAAGGAACAACACCTAACGTTAATGAAATTAATATAACATTAAATGATTATGAGAAAATAATAGAAAACAATGAAGCTCATTTTGTATGTGGTATTTGTATTGACGATTATGGTGTTCAAACACCATGTTCAATTAACCCTTTAACTTTACAAAGAGAAATTGGTGAAATAATAAAATATGATTGTGGGTATTGTAATCAGATAACAAATAATGTAAATGAAAAAGTTGTTTGTACACATGGTGTTACAATTAAAAATAAATATTTTGATGCAACAAAAAAGGAAGGGGACATTGTTGTTTATAGACCTAAACCAACAGATATTTTCTCATTAGTAGGAGATATAATTCATAGAGGAATTGTAAAAATTAATGTAGAAAATAATTCTACATATTATCTTATCAAAGGAGATAATAATCCACAATTTGATGTACAAATATATGATTCAAAAAATAAAATTACGAATTCTATAGTTAATGAGAATCAAATTAAGGGCAAATCTCTATTCAGTTTACCTTTCTTAGGATACGTTAAACTTGTTGCTTCTGGACAAATAGCTAACCCACAAGGGTGCGATTCACGTATATATTATGAGTGAGGTATAAAATGAAATACGATGTACATGTAGTTGGTGCTGGGGTAAGTGGTAGCTATTGTGCATATAATTTAGCTAAAAATAATCTTAACGTTTTATTAAGTGAGGAAGATAATAAAATCGGAATTCCTAAACATTGTACAGGTCACATTTCAATTAAAGGTATGGAAGAAAGTGGTTTTAATTATAAAAAAAGTATATTGAATGAATTTTACGGTGCAAGAATAATATGTCCAAATAAAAAAGAATATGAAATAAGAAAAAAGGAAGTTCAAACTTATGCTGTGGACAGAATTAAACTTGATGAATTATATTATGATAACGCAATGAAAGAAGGTGGTGTTGTTTTCCAAAATAAAAAAATTACTAAAAGAGAACATTATGAAAGTAATATTATTGTTGGTGCAGATGGAGTAAATTCAACTATTGCTAAAATTGAAAAAATGGGAGACATAAATGAAACTGTTATAGGATATCAGGAAATAATAGAATCAAATGAAATTGCTAATGATAATATGATTAGTGTTTTTTTATCAAACAAAAAATACCCTGGATTTTTTGGATGGAAAATGCCCCTTGAAAATGGACGTGCAATAGTAGGTTTCGGTTCAAATAAAAAAATTAATTTTAATAAAACACAAAATACTTTAATTGAAGAGAGTGGAATTACAAATCATAAAAAAATTGAAAGTTTTGGAGGAATTATTCCTTTACAAATGAGAAAAAAAATTGTAAATGAAAAGGTATTATTAATAGGTGATGCTGCGGGGTTTACTAAAGCTACCACTGGAGGTGGAGTTTATTTCGCAACTAAATCTGCGCGCACAGCAGCAGAATGTATAATTAATAATAAAATTAATAATTATGAAAAAGAAGTTAATGAATATAAGAGAATATTAAACATACATAAAACGATAAGAAAGACATATAATTTATTAGATGATAATATACTTAGTAATTTCCTTAAATTGGGAAATTATTTTGGTCTACAAAAAATGATAGTTAACACGGGTGATTTAGATTATGTCACAAAATATTTCAGATAAACAAATAGTTCACATTGCAATCATTCCAGATGGTAATAGGAGATGGGCGAGAAAACATGGTAAACAAACAATTGAAGGACATAAAGTCGGAATTGATAAGATTGAAGAGGTTGCAAAATGGGCCCACGAACATAAAATTAAACATATAAGTTTCTGGGGATTTTCAACGGATAATAATAAGAGAGATAAGGAAGAAATTGAAGAACTTATGAAATTGTTTGACTTTAAATTTTCAGTTTTATTAAAACGATTATTTGAACAAAAAAATGGACCTAAAATCAAATTAAAATTTTATGGAAATATTAAAAAATTACCTGAAAATCTTATTAAAAAAATTAAAGAAGTTGAAAATGAAACTAAAAATAATAATGAAGTTTTCGTTAATATCCTCTTAAATTATGGGGGGAAAGATGAAGTTTTTGATTGTGTTAAAAAAGTTGCGGAAGATTATAAGAATAATAAAATAAATGAAATTAACGAAGAAGAAATCTTGAAAAGGTTATGGACAGGTGAACTTCCCAATCCAGATATTATAATAAGAACTTCAGGTGAAGCACGTTTATCTGGGTTATTCCCATTACAAAGTGGGTATAGTGAATTGTTTTTTGTTTATAAGTTATGGCCGGAATTCAGTAAGGAAGATTTTGAAACTATAATAGAAGATTTTAATAATAGGCATAGAAGGTTTGGTAAATGACAAATTTCATTGGATGGAAAGTTATAAAAAATGGAAATTATAAAATCAATGATTTACCTAATTTAAGTGATGAAGAATTAATATTGGTTGGAAAAATTTGTGTAGAATTTAGTGAATTTGCTAAAGATGAAAGTAACATTAATGAAAATAGAGCTAGAGAAATAATCTCACTTATTTTGAAAAGAAATTTAGAAAAAAATAAAATTATTGTGGAAGATGAACAAAGAGAATATTTAGAAAAATATGTGTTTCAAGCTACTTTTGGGTACGGGCCATTAACAGATATTCTTGAAGATGATTCACTTGAAGAAATTGCCATAGTCGGATTAAATAAACCAATTTATGTTTTCGTACGTGACAAGGGATGGCTTGATACAAACGTAATGTTTATTGAAAGGGAAAATTTAATTGATATTATAAATAAAATGGCACGTAAGATTGGACGTAGAATTACATTACAAAACCCTCGATTAAATGCAATTCTACCGGATGGTTCAAGAATGCATGCCACAATTGAACCTGTTTCTGAACTTGAAGTTACTATTAGAAAGTTTAGGCAAAAACCAATTGATGTTAAGGATTTAATTAAAATAGGATACACTTATGAATCACTTGCCTTTTTATGGACAGTTTTTCAGAATGATAAGAATGTTATAATTTGTGGTAATACCGCTGCAGGTAAAACAACTACACTTAATGCATTGTTCAGTTTTATTGATTTAAATGAAAGAATAATATTACTTGAAGAGACACCGGAAATTCAAATTCCACATTCACATGTAATCAAAATGAAAACAAATTCTAATATAGAAATTGGAATGAAAGAATTGATTGAAGATAGTTTAAGAATGAGGCCGGACAGGGTAATTATTGGTGAAGTGAGAACTAAACAAGAAATACGTGCAATGATTGAAAGTATGAACACTGGGCAAGCGCGCGGGTGTTATGCTACGATGCACGCAAACAATACTAAAGAGTTAATTTCACGTATGCGTTATAATGAAATTATTCCCAGTGATATTCTTTCAATTGATTTAATTGTTATACAGAAAAGGTATTTACAATTCAATGGTGATGGAAATAAAAGTATAGAAATAAGAAGAGTGTTTGAGATTTGTGAACTTGTAGAAATTAATAATTCTATTCAAATTAGGCCAATATTTAAACTTGATCCTAAGTTGGGTAGAATTGTAAAAACCATGGCCAAATCTAAAATTATTGAAGATCTCGCATATTCAAACGGCCTTGAAGAGAAGGTTATTGAAAAGGAAATTGAAAGAAAAAGTAAATATCTAAAAGAGAAAATTAAAAGTGATAATCTAATTGATGAAATACAAAAATATAAATGATCAAACAAATAAAAGTAAAATGGATATAGGAATTGAAACATAATTATCTAAATGTTCATATGTATTTTTAGATGCGATTATACCTGTTTTGAATTTTCTTATATTGTTATAATCACTTTTTTTTATTTGATTTTGATATTTTACTTCCACAGGCACCATTTTTCCATTTAATTTAATTATGAAATCAATTGATTCACCTTTAGAATTTTTAACGTAAAATACAGATTCGGATTGATTATATAAATCTGTTGGAGCGTGATTGTAGGCCATTCTTGAAAAATGATCACCACAAAGAGATTCTATTAATAATGATTTATTTTCTGACATAACAAAATTAATCGTGTTAGCGTAATAATTGGCACCGGGATTTTCAACATAATTTTTTATTGCATGGAAAAAAAATGGATTGGGTATTTGTATTTTCTTTTTTGCTTTATATTTAGGTTGTTTCAAATTTTGATCAAATGCATGGTACACATTTAACACAAATAATGCTGATAACATTTCTACATATTCTGTTATAGTAATAGTTGAAGAAATGTCCATTTGTTTTGAAATGTCTTCCCAACCAACTAATTTTCCTTTATGATTTATAACAGAGGTTAATATTTTTTTTGTTATGATTTCATTTTTACCCATTTTAATCATGTCACCGATTAAATATTGTAAATACATTTCATAGACAGTATTTTCAATTTTTGTATTTTCCTTATACTGATTAACTGCATTCATTATACCCCCATGGATTAAATATTCATCTAAAAGAACATTTAATTTTTCTTGGTAAGGTAATAAGGGATTAATCCATTTGTCAGAATTTCCTGAGATTATTTCATTGAATGCTTCAACTCTAATTTCATTATTTTTAAGGTTCATTTCAATTAATTTACTATTAATGTTAGGATCAATTATCTCAACATATTCTGAAAATTTCATAGGTAATAATATTTTATGATTTTGTTCCCCTTGAAGTTCTCCCTTTCTCCCAGGTAACCTTTCTATACTATGTTTTAAATCCCATGAGGAAGAACCTGTTAATATGTATGTTTTTCCACTAATTGAATAAACATCGTTAATATACTTAATTGTAAGTTCCCAGTTTTTTATTCTTGAAATTTCATCTAATATAATTATTTTTTTTTCTTTTGATTGACTTAAAGACCATTTAAGGTATAATTCTATTATTTCTTTTAATTCATTATTTGAAGAGACTAAATCACAAGTAAAGTAAAAAATGTCACAAGGTTTTCTTTTTTGTAATTCTTCTTTAACTATTATTTTACAAAGTGTAGTTTTACCTACTTGTCTTGGTCCTCTAAGTAAATATACTACATCGTTGTTTAAATGTAAATATTTTTTCATCCTCGGAGTCCATTTAATTTTTGATTTATCTACATCCATTATTTTTGAATCATTTAATATTGCGTTTAAGTCATTCCACCAAGGATTTTGTATAGATAAATCTGAAAATTCCATTTGAACCACATATAATTTATAACATAAAAGGTTAAAAACCTATATCTTGATATAGATTATTGAGTTGAAAATCTATATTTGAATATACATTATATAAGTTTTGTGTTTAAATAATAGTATGTTTGTTGCTGTTAACCTCATAATACTCAATGACAAAAATGAAATTTATCTGGCCAAAAGAAATATTAATGAAGATGTTGAACCTGGAAAATGGGGAGTTCCCGGTGGAAGTGTAGAACCTAACGAATCATTGGAAGAGGCCTTAAGTAGAGAAATTAAAGAAGAAACTAATTGTGATATTACTGAATTTCATTATTTCAAATCGTACGTTGTTAATTCCGTATTTGCCGTATACTTTTATGGTAAAATAAAAGGCCAAATAAAGTTAAATGAGGAAAGTAGTGAATACAAATGGTTTAACATAAATGAAATTCCAAAAGAAT
>Ga0172381_10002567_pt1 | contig 19975 bp, 35 predicted proteins | sample Leawel6488metaG_FD_119754 | JGI IMG/M metagenome (GOLD analysis project Ga0172381, IMG submission 119754) | Leachate microbial communities from a municipal landfill in Southern Ontario, Canada - Leachate well 64-88 metaG | ecosystem: Engineered > Solid waste > Landfill > Unclassified | place...
ATCCGGTTCTAAATCTACAACTGCTATAGCAACATTATATTCTGTGATTAATTCATATATTCTACCTTTTTTAATAGTGGTAACACCTTTTATCGTTTCAGTATCATCCCACAACTCACGATTGTTTTTAACATGTTCAGCATAAATTGTTACCCATTTGCCTTCTGGTTTTGCAGGAGAAACACTACCCTTAACCTGTTTACAGATAACAACAAATCCACCTTGTGCCGGATGCGTATCACATCCTAATACATATTTCTCTTTCGGGCCAGCATACCCCCAAATAGATTCTGGATGAACATGAAAATTCTCTACCATCAATGTTTTTGTTGCATCGTCATAAGGCAATCCAAGCATGTGGTTGTGCAAATAAACTATATCATGCTCTGGGTCATCACGTTCAGCCATGAAAAATGCCGCGCTTCTTTGGGGGCCTGCAAACGGGATTTGATAACCAACTATTCCCTTGCCTGTTTTTGGATTATAATTTTGTGGCTTGCGTATAATCCATCTGCAATTCTCATAATAATCTATATCTTCTGGCTTCCACTTACCAATCGTAGTCCAATCAATCGGCTCTTTACAGTTCATGCATCGCCAATATGGAACTAACTCATTCCCAAAAACATCAGCTCTTGGCTCTTCGCCAATATCATAGAAATTACCAACACATTCAGGATAACTAAGCGTTTGCCATGTCTCACACTTAATGCAAAATATTTCCCATTCAGTTTGATTGCTATTTTCGTATTGTAGAGATATTCCTGCACCGGATGCTTCGGGAGTGGATGTTTCACGAGTAACCCCTTTGGTTGATTCTGTTTTCATAAATTCAGATTCAAGAGTTCGTGAACCGATTTGGGTTGATATGCTTAAATCTTGGTCTCGGTCTTTTTCATCAATTATAACAATATCACCAGATATACTTAGCACACCTCCTATTGTAGCCCTGCCAACAAGATGTAACGCTGCTCTACCAAGTTTCATAAGTAAGGCACTATCTGTTTCGCCAAGTTTTAAAGCATCTCTTACATGTGGATTGTCGTCTTTGATTTTTTTAAGGCGTATTTTGCTCCACTTAGAAGCTTTGTCCATTGTTTCAAAAGAATATATGCCTTCTATAAACCTTGTTCTGTCTTTTCCGGTATGGTCTTTATACCTATATGGCGTACTGGAATATCGCATTAACAAAGCTATCATAAACCTTTCTAATAGCCATGTTAAGCCTGTTTGACTTGGTTTTCTGGCGACAACAGTAGGTCTTAAATCGTTTAATATCTGTATTTGCCATTCTCTGCCGGTAAACGAAATGGGTTCGCCTTCATGCCTGAAATCCTCAACAAGTTGACACGCAATTGACCTGCCTGAATCTTTAATGGTTTTTAATATGGTTTTTAATACTGCTATTCTAAATAACTTTGGTTTTCCTATTAATGCGTTTAAATCTTTGCCATCACTATTGGTGCTTAATTTTTGGGAACTACTACAACATTCTTTACAATAAAGAAAATATCCATCGGGTCGGCTTAAGTCTTTTTGGAAATATCTTAATGCATTTTTAGTTGTATCGCATTTTTTACAATACTTTTCGTAATCATCGGCTTTTGGATTGTCGAGATTCTTTTTAACATTCTCTTGCTGTTGCTTGGCTCTACCATACCTGCATACATATTGCCCTTGAGTAAAATCGTCAACAGGATGCCTTACCTTGCAATATATGCAATAACGTGAACCTTTAACTGTATCCAAAATATTCTATAGCCTCTTTTTGTTTATTTATTTCTCTTCTGAATATGCAACCTCAATCTTGTAGTGCTTTTGCTATCCCTGTCAATTGTATCTGTTTGCCTGTACGTTTCAATAAGGTCTTTTGAGAAATCCAATGCCTCAGACAATTCTTTATTATCTATCATTGTTTCGGCCAGCATTAATTCAAATCGTTTGTGGCTAAATTCTCTGACTATCTTGCTTATTTGCTTATCCCATATATCAATCGCTTTCTTATCTGCTTGTTCTGATAACTCATATTCAATTTTTTTAATAGTTTCTTCTTTAGCTTGTTGCAAGAGTTTTCTAAACTTAGTTCCTAATGCTGGTAAAAACAATTCAACGATATGCTCTGCAAATAATAACAATTGTTTTTGGTATGCCATCATAACTTCAGCAGCATCACTTTTGCTTTTATCTGCCTCTGCTATAAGTGTTTTGGCGGCTTGAACTACTTGGTTGTGCCCTGCTACAGCAACCCCTTGATTTAATATGTTTTCAAGTTGTCTAAATACCTTAGCCTTAAGTCTTTCTGCATATTCCCATCCTGCAATACCGGTAGGTTCAACAGGTTCAAAGCCTTCTTCTTCTTCAAACACTTTTTTATTTGCTTCTTCAGCTAACTTTGTTTTTATCCGGTCATTATAATCCTTTAATATAATTTGATAATTTCCACCAAACATTTCAACTATAAAAGCTACTGGGAAATATTTACATAGAATATCAAGTTCATCAGGAGGGATTTGAGTTATCTCTATATTACGCTCTATATGTTTCTGACTTGACTTTCTCGTAAACGATTTTAAATCAGCCGCTAATTGACCTATTGAAACTGGTGACATGGTTTATTTTACTCCCTTTGTTTTTTTGTAGTCAAACTTCTATACGTTTAAAAATTTCATAAATAAAATCTACAGCAAAATCTGGAATTTTTATTTTTTCTTTGTTGTTCTCGTAGTATTTTTTTGCAGTACCACCGAGCTTGTACGACATCGCCATCCAGTCAATAACCATGTGGACACAATGCACTTCCCATTCATACGGATTACAACGTGATATATTCGTCCAATTTTCCCAATGGTGTTTATTATTTAACTTGTGGTGCTCCCATGCTAATAATAACTCGGACTTTGGTTCAAAACTTGCTGGATAAAATACTTTTCTATATTGCACAAACTCATGTTCAGAAAGTTTTGATAAGTCATGTTCTTCTACTTCTCCACCTATCCAATGATAAACATAATCATCATAAATAAATCGCATATCCTTACATTTTTCTTGCAATTCAGACCATGCCTTTCTAACATTAAGGATATGTTCTTCAAGATAGTCTAAATAGTTTCGTGTTCTACGTATAAGTTCTAATGCCTCCATAATATAATCATCCTTTTCATCCAAACATCTTAACAAGATTGCCTGTCTTTAATGCCATGTAAACGCCGATACTATCAGCAATATGTTCAAACTGTGACTCTGGAAACTTCTTACCAAGAATGTGATAGGTTTTCTTAATAGTGTTCTTACCAGACCTCTTGCCCTTATTAATTGAAATAACCTTCTCAGTTTTCTTTGTGCCAGTAAGTTCGCAAATAGCCTGCATTATTTCATCTTTAGTAGCAAATCTGTTTCCGGTTACAGCTTTCTTAACTTCCTGCTGGCTACACCATTCAGCCGGAAGCCCAAGAAAATGTGCTGTAATCCCTACAGTTCCAGTAACTAAACCAAAGTGTGTAGCGGCTCTTGCGTTTTGTGTGCCGGATGGCAACTCACCTAATACACCCTGTATCTTATATTTCTTATATAATTTATCAAGTTCATTGGCTATTTCAACACATCTTCTGATATTATCATCTGCCACTCGAATCATTCTTTTCTCGGTCTTTTTAGATTCAATAACACCAACATCAACAAGCCCACCTTTATCAAATAATGACCAGCCCATGTGTGAAAAGCCTATATCAAGTGAGATTAACATGTCTCCCATCTCTCTGGAAGTCCTTGTACTTTTCGTAAGTTATTTTTAATCTCGCAACATGCTGGACAAGGTTTTCGAGAAATCAAATCTAAGGAATTGGTAGATACTTTTATCATCTTGGTGTGGCTCCTATAAACTGCCCCACATCTGCAATAACAAATATTTTCTTCATCTCCATCAAAAATACTCCAGTCAATTTTATAGCTCATTACATCTCCTCAAAGTACCGTTGTGCGTTTTTAGGTAATGCACCTATCATATATTCAATATCAACACCATGAGCACCATAAACTATTATAGGCATACATAGTGCAAGTTCATAAATTGTAATATCCTCTTTTGGCTTCCATTCATATTGTTTTGGTATTTCAAAAAAACTACCGGAATCTGTAACTACCCCATCTTTTACTTTTGGTACGCTTGCCATTGTTTTATTCCTCCATGCCTAAACAGCCTTTCCGCCATGTTTATAAGACCGAGTTTTATTGAATTCATGTTTCTTTATAATCTCAGCTTCTAAATCTATTTCATAACCTTCAGCTGCATCAAGCAATCTGATAGCCACATCTGCCAATTCCTCTGCAAAATTTTCTTGGTCGTGATTTCTAAAAGCCTCTAATGCTTCTGAAACCTCTGAATGGATAAGGCATAATGTCTCAGGAATAGGTCTTGTAGTATTCCACCAACCTTTGGAAATCGCATTTTTGTGTATGTCTTTTTGTAATGTTCTAATATCCATTATCGTTTTTATCCTCCACTTTTATTGTCAGGTATAAACTTAAAAATATGTGCTATAATATCGACTGTCCAGCCGTTACCGATACACTTGTATCTATTCGTTTCATTTATTATATCGGTATAGTTGTCAGGGATTGTCTGTAGTCGCTCTGTTTCTAATGGTGTTAATCTTCTTATGTTAGACTTGCTAAACTCTTTTCCATCTTCCAGATAGTACAATCCGCTTTTACCACCAAGTCCACCAGCATTTGCATTAATTGTGCAGGATTTTCCATTTATTGAATAAACTCTATTCCCTTGTGAAAAATTACGTGAATTTTCTTTCCCGTCATTAAGCCATTTTTTCTTACTAATAATGCCACAAACAAATTGCAACCCACTTTTTGAATTATGCTTATTAGTTTCTTTCGGAATATAAGTATAATCCATTTTCAAGTAATACTTCTTTGGCACTACATTTTCAATAATATCTTTAACTAAGATATTATTATCTGTTGGAATTGTCACATTTGGAATGTTTGTCCAGTAATATCTTTCTCTACTTTGTGGGGAAACCAATTTTGAATTAATGCAAATTGGTTTGTGTCCAAAGAACTGGCTAATAATTTTCATATTATTGTTGGTCATGCTCCCTACGTTTTCAAATAAATAATACATTGGCTTAACAACTCTTAATGCCTCTATATATTTAAAAAACAACTTAGATCTCTCCCCTATCAATCCCTTATTCTCTAAATTACAACGCGATAAATCTTGGCATGGGCTACCTCCAATTAAAATATCAATATCGTGATATTCGGTAAATTCAATATCATTTATATCCCCAATATGCGTTGTGTTTGGGTAATTATGCTTAGTAACTTTAATCGCATTTATATCAATTTCGCTTGCAAAATAATTATCGTATTCTATTCCAACTCTGTTAAGTGCTATTTGTCCACAACTTATTCCATCAAACAGGCTAAGTACGTTTATTCCCATTAAATCTTAATCTCCCCCATAACTTTTCGTTGCCATTCAATTGTTTTAGCCAAGCCCTCTTTTAACATAATTTTAGGATTAAATCCAAGCATTTGTTTTGCTTTTGTAATATCTGGAATACGCATTGCAACTTCTGCATATTTCTCGGTAGATTGCGGAGTGTATTTAAAAGAAAATGGTTTATCTGGATTTACCATGTTCCATATAAATTTTGCTAACTCATTTATCGAAATATCTTCACAGGGATTCCCAATATTAAAAACCTCATGGTTGCAATCAGATTCCATTACAGAGACAATACCATCAACGGCATCGTCAGAATACTGGAAGCAACGCCTTTGGCTTCCATCTCCATGTATTGTAATTGGCTCTTGTTTTAATGCCTGTGAAATAAACACACTCTGTGGCCCTGCCGTCCAAGATAGAGCATGGTACTGGCCATAAGAACCGAATAGTCTGATAATATTAAAATTAAAATCTTTAAAAGACGAATAGGTGCCATATAAAAGTTGTTCGCTCCACATCTTTGAAATTGCATAACTCCACCGCATAATATCTGGAGTACCAATAACCGAACCAGAAGTTTCTTTAAATTCAGATTGCTGACCATAAATATCAGAAGAACTTAAATAAATCAACTTGGCTTTTGTTTTTAAGGCAATATCTACGATTATGCTTGTTGATTTTGCGTTTTCAAGCAATACTTTATCAGACCCACCGTATCGCGGTATTTTCTTGCTGGCAAGATGGATAATATAATCAATATCATAATAAAGTTTAGATTCTGCCATCTCTGAAACATCACCAACATAAGTTGCCTTTTGAATATCGTCTGGCAACCATTCTAATTTGCCAACTGCTAAATTATCAATTCCCGAAACTTCATATCCTTTTTCGGTTAATGCTCTGCATAGGTTCTGCCCTAAGAACCCCGCAATCCCTGTTATAAATATTTTTTTCATATTAGTTCCTTTGTCTTATTGCAACATTGATATACCTCTTACTATTGGGTTTGAACTTATTGCACCTCCTATACATTTAGCAATCATCACTAATGTCATAGGCGTAACGAGATCTTTCATACTCTCCGCTTCCACAACAGTTCTTTTTTATATTTTTGGGTTTATCAGTTTCCATCTCTTCATCTAACAGTTTATATTCTTTGAATTTTTTTTCAAATTCATCAACAAGCAAAGTTTGTATTTCGCCAACATCAACAGAAAGTGCTCCTCGTTCTATAGACGACTTAGACGCAAGTTTAGTTACTCTAAAAAAAATTAAAGTAATTGTTTCACACGTTTTTAAGTGTCCAAATACTTCTACAGCATAAGTATAATTACTTTCGGCATATCCTAAAACCACTGGAAATTCTTTTAAATTCAATATTGTTTACCTCCATTATTCGAACAGTTAAATGTTAAGATACACGTACAGTCTATCTCATTACCAATTATTGTGCTTTCTATGCATCTTCATCATCCCATTCAGGTTCACCTATATAAAAAGGTTCTTTTTTATACATGCTTTCCTTTGAAAATAGTAATAAGAAATATATGTATTCTATAATATCCTCTTCACTACTATTGTTATGCGGCTTCTTAATGTCTATTTGTGCTTGTCTCTTCAAAAAGCTTATGTAAAAATCTTTAATATCCTTTTCTGTCATTACGCTTACACCTCTTTTACAATGAAGGCTAAACCATTCTGTATCTTCATTTAAGTTTTTACCTGTTTTTCTGCAATAGCGTAAATCTTGAATATCGCTACCATAATTATCACCTGAAACATCATAATCCTCAACCACGATTTCTTTTTCGGTTAATCCTGTAATTTTTGCTATAACACAATCACCGATTACGATCTCATCGCCTATTGTTAGATCTTCAAGTTTTTTATCCTTATATTTTTCTGCTCGAATCTTATCAATAGCTTTCCTTTCTTCAATTATACTGGCTAAAGGATGTTCCTTTTTAACGACTTCAATTGCTTCAGCTATAGACATTACTTTTTTCATAACTGTATTATTTTTATCCATTCTGTTTGCCTCCTTTAATTATTGTCCTACCTCCCCTATTTTTTTAGCAGGATTACCTGCTACGATTGTATTCGGTGGAACATCTTTTAATACTACTGAACCCATGCCAACAATACTAAATTCTCCTATTGTAACACCTTCTCTAATTGAAGCGTTAGAACCAATATGTACGCCTCTTCCAACAATTACGTTGCCCCCAATGCTTGCGTTATTAGCAACGACAACATATCTTTCAAGCGTAGAGCCATGGCCTACAAAAGAATTGGCATATAAAATACAGTTATCACTAATCAATACATCTGGGCTTAACTGGACAAGTGGAGCCATTACAACACCATATCCTACATTGCAATAACCCCCTGGAATAATCGCTGTTGGATGGATTATATTAATAAATCTTTCTCTTGGTATTCTAAACGACATTGCCTTATCCCAAACAGCTCTCTTGTTTTTCATTGTCATGGCTGTAAAAACAAAATACATATCTTTGTCTTTTAACAGTTCTGGAATTTTTTCAGAGGTTCCTGTTATTTTTTGCTCATGGAATCTGCCTTCGGTTTGCCCAACTGGAATATTATCGTTTAAAACTTCGACCAATTCAAGGTCTGGTAAAAGGTCTATTATTGGTGCTATTATAGTTGAACTACCCCATACAGATACTTTTTTCATTATAATGCCTCCTCAAAATCACACACTGTATCACACCCAAGTCTTACTTTTAAGGCACAACTATTATCTTCTTTTAAGTGTTTGCAAGTCTTATAATTTACACTGGCTGAATCAAACCACGAACATTCCTTCCAGTCTTTATATTTTACATGTTCTAATTCGTCTTGTTTTGTCCATTTATTTCCAGTTTCAATATTTGATTGGGATTCGATTTCTGCTAACATTCGTTTTGCCATATCAATATTATGTCTAATGCCATAATCTAAGTGCCAACACTTATCACATACGTCAACAGTAGTTTTAAATGTTTCTCCGCCACACCATTTACATTTTAATGTTTGCATATCTAAATCTCAAAACCTCCTTCTATTTTATAATACCATTCCTCAAAAATATCCCATAAAAACGAAAGGTGCCCATTTGGCTCAACATCTATGTTTTTATCATCAGGAACAGTAAACCAAGATGGGCCAAACTGTCGTGAAAACTCAAAAAGATATGTCGTGTGCTCAAGGCAAATATAATTTCTATAGTCAGCAAAGTCACAAATAAACCCATCTTTAATTTTAACACAACTCATAAATCCTCCAAATACAGTATAGACTATTTCCGTTAGTGGACTTAGCCTTGCTATGCAATTCTATATCCTTTATAGCCACATAAAGGACAATGAATATTTTTCTGGGCAGGATAACTTGTAAGCGTTACCATAGGATTAGAATCCCAAAGCTCTTCATCGCATTCTGGGCATGCAATCCCATTTGGATGCGGCTCTGTTGCGAATATAACCATTTTTCTTTGTTCCGCGTTGAAATCCTCTAAAGATTTCATATTTACTCCTTAAAAAATATAACGATTCTTGTATTATTATTTCCCAAAAATCTTAATAGCCTCATTCCTAAATATCATTTTCTTTGCCGCTGATACCATCGGTGGCCCGATAAACTTACCATCTTTTACGACAACTCCCTTGCCATCTTTTTGGGCTTCATCAAATAGTCTCAGCATTTCTTGGGCTTCCAAAACTTCTTCTTTACTTGGCGTATAATACCTGTGTACAATTTCAATTTCTTTTGGATGTAAAATTAACTGACCTTCAAAACCCATTGTTCTGGCTAACTTAACATTTCTTTCCAAGTCTTCTAAATCATGTACTTTTATATGTACTGTATCAATTGGAATAACTCCGGTTGCTCTTGCTGCCAATACTATTAAAGACCTCGGAACATAAATACTATTGCCATCATTGTCATGTATGCCTTCCATATCAGATACAAAATCTTCACATCCAAATACGATTGCAATAACCCTGTTAGAAGCGTTGCAAATCTCTTGGGCATTGCAAACGGCTGAAGCGGTTTCAATAAGAGGCACAATCTTAAACTTACCTATTTCATAGCCTTTTTCATATTCAATAGCTTTTAATAGCCGGTCTATAAAACAAATATCATCTCCTCTCATTACTTTGGGGCAAACGAAACCGTCTATACCATCTGCAAGTGTGAGTGCCTGAATATCTTTTAAGAAATGCCCACTTTCAATATCGTTTATACGAGGGAAAACCAAGTAGTTTTTAAAATCACCTTTAGAAATTTTGCTTATAATAGTATTGCGAGCTATTTCTTTATTGGATTCCGGCATAACCGAATCTTCCAGATCAAGGATAAGAGCATCCGCCTTGCTTCTTGCCGAGCTTGCAAGCAGCCTTTCGTTGTGGCCAGGTACAAACATCATGCTTCGTAATATTAGACTGGTTCTTTTCATATCAATCCTTTTTTTGTCGGTATTAAAACGTGTCGTCTTAAAGTCAATACCTTAATATCTCTCTGGTTATATGCAGTCGTTTCGACATATACAATTCCTCTATCCTGCTTGCTTTCCGATAGTCTTTTCCCAAGTATTTCAGTTTCAGCATGAATTGTATCGCCTATAAAAACAGGAGCATTGTGAACAATCTTTTCATAATCCAAATTAGCAATTGCCTCGCCACTAATATCTCGAACTGACATCCCAACAACAAGACTGATAATATAAGTTCCGACAACCAGAATTTGCTTGTGCTGGCTTAATTCGGCAAACGGATTATCAAGATGTAACGGATGGTGGTTCATTGTAAGCAGGCAAAATAGGTTGTTGTCTGATTCTGTAATCGTCTTGCAAGGCCAATGCTCATATACATATCCTACTCTAAGGTCTTCATAATAATTGCCATAATTACTTTTCATAATATTCTCCTTAAATAAAAATCTTTTCCTCGTATATTTTAGCCAAAATTTCTTGAGTGCAGGCAAAGAGATCACCGTTTAAAAGTTTTGCCTTGCCTCGTTCCGTTATTCCTGCAATTTCCCATGTAAGCAACCTCTCCAAGCCTTCAGCATATTCCTTTATATTATTATTTCCTGCTAAACAAATCGCATCTCCATATAATTCCTTAACCGATTCAGAAGCAAAGCTAATTACAGGAGTATTACACAACAATCCTTCTGCTGGAGGAACCCCAGAATTACCTTGAAGCATTATTCGTGCCATTTTAATCCAGCGCCATTTCTCTGCGCCGAAACAAGGAACAAACTTAATTTTAAGTTCCGCCTGTTTAGTAATATCAAGTAGTTTTTTCATCTGTTCTTGAGTGCCATATCCGACTATAACCCATAAAGGGACATCAACTCCCCCTTGCTTTTTAAGAAGTGCCAATGCCTCTGCTATTTTAAAAACCTTTTTATTCGGCTCTAATCTGGATACAGTTACCATATAGTTTTTTCTTTCCATATCCGGCAATGTCAAGGCATAACGGGCGTCTGCCCCACAAGAAACAAGATGGCAATTAGGAAGTGGCTTGCCATCAAATAAAGACGTTTCAACAACGTTTTTCTGGAACTTTCCGTTTACAGAACAACTATCCGCACCGTCATAGGCATATTTCATCCAACTGCTATAACTATCTTTCCAGCCTTCTATTTCACTTGGATCTAACTCTTTATCATATCCCCATTGGAATGCAGTTTCAAATCCAACTCTCCAGCAAGGCACTCCCTCAAGATGTAAATGGCATTTAGCCCCAATTGCTTTCGCAAGTTCGATAACTTCTTTGGCCGGAGTATTATTGCCACCTGCAAATACCCAATCAAAATAGTTTTTAGGCACACGCTTTGATTCTGCAAAATGGTCAAGGAAATACACATTATGCCCTCTTAGAATCAACTCCTGTGCAAATGTGTATGTCAACATCGTGGATGTTACTGGTGGTAGTTTTTGATAGATTAGTATGTTGATAACTATTCTCCTTTAATCTATTTCAACACTGGTTATATTAAGACCTAATTTTTCAGCCAATTTCCTTGCTTGATTTTCTGCTGTAAATCGAGACCTAAAATAAGGATTATTTTTTATAGTCCATATTTTACCACCAAATGCAAAATTTATCTTGGCGGTAGTTGAATTATAATCAAAAACGGATAATTGTAAGTTAGCATCTTTTTTTATTGTTTTCTCCATATTATATCCCCAATATCCCCATTATATTTTTATAAAATACCTTCTTTTGGTCTTCAACGCTAAGATTCAACACATTCACACTTTCAATACTCATTTTAGGATGCATAACTGGATAATCAGAGCCAAAGATTATTTTATCAGCCCCGATTTCATCAATAGCCATTCCAATTGTCCACCATTCCCGTGTAGCTGATATGTCAAACCATATGTTCTTTAAATCTCTTTCTTTAACAGCTTTCGGTGCTAATATTTTCAGGTCTTCACGGTCTCCGCCAAGATGGGCGCAGATTATTTTAAGGTCTGGATATTTTTCGGCTATCTGCAATGGAAATTTATAACTTGCCGTTTCCTGCCACCGGCCACAATGTACAAGAATAGGAAGATTATGCGTGTTGGCAAAACCCAAATAAGGCTTATATAAAATATTTGTAATACCCAATTCAATTTTATCAAGCGAAGAATGAAATTTAAGACCGCTTATATTGTCAATATTATTTTCGAGAAATGACATTATTTGCGAATCATGCGGGTCAACCCATGCGAATGGATATAGATTGTCTGGGAAAGGCTTGGCTGTCTCTAAAATCCCTGCATTATTTTTTTGATCTGTTGGCATAATTATTGCCTTGTCAACGTTAGTTCCTGCACTCTTTTCGAGGTAAGGAAAGCCTTTGGCATACCATTCGTAACCCCATTGCCCAATGTGTACGTGTGCGTCAAAAATCATCATCTTGTTATGCTATCTCCTTTGGAATCGCATTCGCCCCAACTACATGAATACCAGTTATCCGAGCTTGCAACTTAACTCTGTAGTTCTCATATAGCGAAACCATTTCAGGAACGGGTTGGCCGCTATATAGTATCATGGACTTTTTAAGTGGGAATCGGCTTAACATTTCATTTCTTCCTTTGAATATTGGAGGCACTGGCTCCATAATAGTATTGTGTGGCTGACCTCTTTGATCAGTTCGCTGGATAAATATACCTGGATATTTCAGATAAACAAAATCATCATCCTGGGATAGTTTTTCTCCGATTAGTAAGCCAATCCCGTTTGCGTTGTAAAGTTTAATGCTCATAAGTTTTTAGCCTCCTTTTTTGGGGTCTTGTTTCACGTCTATAGCATCTGCCCACCATATCGTTTTGTCTTCTAATTCAATTAAATAACTAATAATATAGCCACGACTGTTTGTAGTTGAATCTATTATTCTCCCTTTTTTTCTAATTGGTTTCATGCATACAAAAGTATCCCATACAATCGAATCGTTAACCTTTAACATATTCATATCCTTATTTTTTACCATTGGTTATATCCCCTATATTCTTTAATTCTTTGATATCCTCTTCCCTACTTTTCTGTATAAGCCATAAATTCATTTGCAATATTTTTAAATGATTAGCACTTCTTTCATTTTCTGCTTTTAATAGTCTTATATTCCTAATTAAAAATTCTTCTTCCTCTAATAGTTCGTCATCCATTTTTTAATACCTCAAGAATGTTTTTTTCTTCGATAGTAGTTGTCCCAATACGTTCTATTTCTTTTCCACAAAACGAACAAAAAAGAATTTCCCTCGGCTTAACACTTAACCCTTCCAAGAAAATCCTTGCTCTGGATGTTACCCTTATATCTTTCTCGGTAATAATTTCATCTCGCATTGAGTCGCAACAAAATTCAATTGATTTCAACTTGTCGTGGCCACCACCATATCCATAATCAAACTTTATTTTCATTTTATCAATACCTCCACAATACGTTCAGCCGCATTGCCATCGTGAAGTTGGTTGAGTTTTATTATGCTTTGTCCCCAACCACTATTTAAGATACTATTGATATTGGACATAATATTGCATTCATCTAATCCAGTAACTGCATTTGTTCCGTGAGAAACAGTTTCAAGCCACTCAGTCGAATCCCGAAGCGTAATACAAGGCACATTCAGATAAGATGTTTCCATTTGCAACCCACCGGAATCAGTCATAACAAACTTGGCATTATTAACTAGTGTCATAAAATGGAGATAAGGAAGGGGTGGTTTTAATTCAATATTACTATATTCTGGCCAGTTAAGTCGATGGATATATTTTACAGTGCGTGGATGGCATGGGAATACCACCTTTATCTTTTTAGCTACCTTTAAAATTATATCCCATATCTTTCTTAATTTTTCAAGACTATCCACGTTCTCAGCCCTATGCAATGTTAATACTGTATAAGGTTCTTCTTCTTGCATCCCTATTTTTTGTATAATTGGTTGCATATATTTAAGCTGGTCAATCATGGTATTGCCGACAAGAGAAGACTTACCGGATGCCTTTTCATCAATCAGATTATCAAGGCTATCTTCAGATGCACAAAACAGATAATCGGATATTTTATCGACCATTTTACGGTTTCTTTCCTCAACCATATTATCGTCACCACATCGTTCTCCGGCTTCTATATGCGCCAATCTGATATCCATAGACTTAGCTGCCAACGCACAGGATAAAGTTGAGTTTACATCTCCCAAAACCATAACAATATCAAAAGTATTAGTTCTGAAATAAGAACAAATAGATTCTATTGTATGCCTAATTTGTTCCTCTGTAGAAACATCTTTAAGAAATCCCAATATTATATCAGGTTTTGGGAGGTTAAGTCCTTTAAAGAATGCATCAGACATGCTTTGGTTATAGTGCTGTCCAGTATGCACAAGTCTAAAATCTATATTATGCTTTTTAAAAGCCCTGATAAGTGGCGCGGCTTTTATAAAGTTTGGTCTTGTTCCAACGCATAGGCAGATTTTCATATTAATCCCTTAAACCATCTTTTAATTCGTTGCCAAAGAGAGGGCTTTTCAAGGCTTTCTTTATACTCTTTAAAAGCCTCTTTAATAGCCTTAATTCTTCCGTCAAATCTGTCCGCTCCAATAGCTTCTTCTAACTTTTCAAATTCGTTCATTTTTATACTCCTTTATTTTCTATCAAATAACCCAACCCTTTTTAAACCCTGCCTATATATTTCTTCCAATCTTTCTGATGTTACAAATAAATATTCATTATACTGTGCCGGAACATCAAGCCCGTAAATAGAATATTGATATACTTGAAATCTAAAGCGTTTAAACCCTTCAATTAAATATTCAGAGTTATAATCTTCATCTATAATCTGTAACTTGTCTGGATAGTTTACCATCATATATCTTTGGTATCTGCTATCCGGTATATTTAAATACACTATTGTGTCTGTAAAGCTATGCTCTGAAATTACATCTAAGAAATTCCAGAATTCATCCGCGGGAATATGCTCAAAAGAATCAATAATAGTTATTGCATCAAACTTTTTATCCAAAGACAGTTTTGTTATATCTTCGACAATATAAGTTACATTAGGCAGATGGGCGCTTTTTTCACGTGCAAATTCTATCATCTTGTCTGAAATATCCACGCCAGTAACCTCAGCGCCTATCTCGCCCATAAAAGCTGAGGTAATACCAGTACCGCAACCGATGTCTAAAACTTTCATGCCTTCCCGAATAAAGCCTTTTAATGCCTTTTTTACATACGTGTGTCTTGGATTTTCTCTTTCGTGGTCTCTTTTTAACCTGTCTAAAAAGTTGTCGTAATAGGTTTTTATTTCGTCTTTGCTGTGTTGTTGTGTTTCTGCCATTTGGGATTATAACTCCTCAATTAAATTTTTATATCTTTCTATGTTTTCTTGTATAGAAAACTTCTCCATAACATAATCATGGTATTCTTGTGGATTGTAATCATGGCTTAAAATATTGTTTATAAAATCAGTTCGGTCAGTCCAAAGCCATTTTTCTGGATAAATTTTTTCTGCACCAGGGAAATTAAAAACGACCGGCTTAAGTCCTGTTGCCATGCCCTCAATAATACCAACCGGATGGGCTTCAAAAATGCTTGAGCATACTACATAATTCATTCTTTTCATAAAATCTGGCAAGAGTTCGTGTGCAATGCGTCCATGAGTTATAATATTGCCAAGCATATTATTCTTTGAGGCAAAATTCCAAAGATAATATCGCAATTCTGGGTCTGATATCTCACCCACAATATGCAGTTTGTAGTTGCTATCCAGTTTTAAGAGTTCGTGAAACATGGTCAGGCATAAGGGCAAGTTCTTTACATAGGAAATACGCCCCAAAAATAACAAATTGTATCCACGGTCTCGCCTTGTAAACGGGAACTTTGTGTGGTCAATTAGATTTGGAATCACCACAGAATTTTCTGCCATCCAAGAAAATTCTGAAATACCGATTTGTCTTACGAACTCGGAGACGAAAACTAACTTGTCTATTTTTTTGTAATTACCAGAATCAGTAAGTTGCTGAAGTAACCCAAGGGTTCTTGACGTAAAAAGCTCATAGCGGTGGAGTCTTAATATTATTTTTTTATCGTAAAGGGTACCACCAAGCATAAGCAAATCCATATTAAGGCCATCTGCCCACTCAAACCAAATAACATCAGCAGAATCTATTTGTTCTCTTAACCCGCCGACCATTAAAACATCTTGGCTTATCCCGAACATCTCAACATCAAAAAATTCAGACAGATTATTTGCAATATCCTTAATAAAATGGAAGTTGTTCGCTGCCGCCATTATTAGTAATTTTTTCTTGGTCATAACTATTTCCTTTTCATATAGTCCCAGTATATTTCTATCAATGTTTCGTGGCTATCATTATCTTTAGGAACTTGTCTAAGTATAGTGTTAAAGCCAAGCCCTGTTAATAATTCACGCAACGAAATAGCAGTTGTGTATTTATCAATTGACGCATCATTAACTTCGTCTTTATTGGCCAACTTGACATGGTTATAATACGAATCAAAGTCTAACGAAGTAGAAAACAATCCCGCCATAGATGCTTTTTCTATTAACTTATAAATATGCTCTTTTAAATCATCTGGAATAATGTTAAATGTATTTTGTCTTGCACGTTCAGCTGTTATCGCATCGCTTATCTTTCCCATATACCCGAACCCACTTATCTCGGAAAGATGCTTTTGTTTCTTCGCTTCTTCTTTATATTTTTCCCATTGCTCAACCAATTCTTTAAATAGTTCTGCCGTCTCTGCATCCTCGCCTTCAATCATTATGGGATTTTGGGTTAATTGAAAATACAAATAGATTAAATTCCGGCCACCAGGGCTGATAGAAATTAAACGAGATAAATCTATAAAGTTGCCACGTGATGTTTGATATATTGAATTCATGTTTTTTAAAGCTCCTTAGTTATTTTTTAGGTTGAAAGAATTAATAATGGAAATTATTCGCCGCTGCTATTATTAGGAGTTTATTCTTTGACATTATTCACCTTTCGGTTGATGGATAAGCTTTGATAATACATTATCCTCAATCCAAATTTGTCTTGCTTTAGTAGTAAAAAGTCTTTGCATCTCAAGCCTAAACTTTATTCCAGCGGCGGCACCACGTTCTCCGACTGTCATAAATGGGCAATAGCCTATTCCATCAATATAGATACCCATCTTCTTAGTCCCAAACAAAAACCTTCTTTCCCACCAACTTAATTCAGGATTTCGCTCCCCTTTTTTCGTGAACGGGCATTTGCATTGTATCAGGCGATTAATAACTTCTTGCCTCTGAATTATATCAAGAGTACGTCCTTTTATTGCTCTCAGGGCATATTGATTGGCAAAGTTCAATCCAATATCTTCATCATATTCGTCTTGTCCGTTCCATACTGAAATACCCCTGCCGACAATCCCACATTCTGTAAGAATATAACATACGGTCACTATTTTTTCACCATCTCGACTTAAATAATAATCGTACTTTTCTTTTTTAATCTCAACTGGTTTAGACACCTTTACCTCCTTTCTTTGTTGGGTTGATTACAGAATCTTTTGCTATATTTTTAAGAGACTATACTATGTGCCTTTTCAATAGCATTTCTTAATTTCGACCTAACGCTGTCGGCATAATCTCCTATATTTTCAATAGCCTTAATCCAAATTGGATCTGCATCTTCTCCAGTAGTTATTGGTGTCAAAAGAGCAATACATTCCAATGCAGATTTACATGCTTCTAAAAGCTCATTATTTAATTTATCGACATCTCTAATACCTGTTGGCATGTTTATTCCCCCCTTTTTGGTTTTTTACCAGTAGGCATCCATGCTCTAAGATTGGCATATCGTATAAAATGGTCGTTTGCCTCCACGACTGTATACCCACCAAATTCTGTTTGTAATATTTTCTCAATAAAGGTAGATTTTCTTGCCGATTGCGTTCCTGTTACTGAAACCGTTATAACTCCATCTGTTTCTAAGAGATCATCAACATTATTTACAGGCTTACTATCTCCTCCTTCTTTAACTTTTTGTTTCTTTGAGATTGGAACTATTTCAAATTTTTTAGGTTTTTCAACTGGTTTTATTTCGGGTTCAACTATTTCAAGGTTTAGATGTTTTAACAATGCCATAAGAACATCTTTTGGTGTTTCATATTGTAAATACCATGTCATAGCAGGACTATATGCGACCTGAAATTCTTCTCCAATGCCTATTGCTTGGTTGCGTTCTATTTTACGCATTCGGTCTTCCATTTCATTTATTCTTTTTAGTAAGTCTTTCTTTCTTATCATTTCAATTTCTCCTTATATTATAAAATAACCATAATTTACTTTTATTATACCATCTTTATTAACTTCTCCATATATCCTTGCCGGATTACCATAAACCAAAGCATAATCTGGCACATCTTTGGTAACTACAGAAGAAGCTCCAACCATAGCATATTCACCAATAGTAACTCCAGCCATTATTATACTTCCGGCTCCTATTGTAGCTCCTCTTTTAACTATTGCACCATTGAGTTCGTTCTTTCTATTTACATTCGCTCTCGGTGTTTTGATATTGCAAAACCTAACGCCATGAGATATAAAAACATCATCTTCTATTCTTGTTTTCGGGCAGATATATGCTTGGCAACCAATTTTACAATTCTTGCCTATTATAGCATCTCCGATTTCAACAAAAGAGGCAATAGTAGTTCCCTCGCCTATAGTTGAATTATAGACATTTACAAGTTCTGGATTCCAGATTTTAACAGTTTCGTGTATGTTGTTGTTTATCGTTGGCATTTGTCTTATCCTTTTGTATTTTATCAAGTGCTTTTCGTAAAGTTGTTACGGTAGCAGAGGCATTAAGACCAGCCAGTTTTAATCTTTCTATAACTAGCACTACTTCCTCTATCGACAATCCAAGCTTATGCGCATCCTTAAATACTTTCTCCAATTCTTTTTTTATGGATATCTGATAGTGTCTTGCCCTTGTGTGCCTTGCTCAAGTTCTTCTTATGTAAATAGGTTTTAGCTTTACCTTTTAATGATTTGCTAATCTTTCGACCTCTTTCATCTCCATTTCTTATCAATGTCTCTGTCATTTTCAACACATGTTCTTTTGATTTTTTCTTCCCCTTTAGACGCATGCTCATATTCTTGCTGATACAACTTTTTGCCCCGCATGTTGTTCGTTTGTCATATTTACTTGGTTTTACTTTAAAAATGTTTTCGCAAAACATGCATTTTTTTAACATTAAATTATAAAATCCTTTAGATTTAATTCTATTTTCTTATTACATGCTTCCTTGCCAAGTCCATATTTAAAACTACATCGGTCTAACATCCAATTCAAAAGAAATAAATCTTGTGGTTTTGTACCATTGTTATGCCCAATATAAAACCATAGCCCTTGCTATTCCAGGGAAGGTTTGACTTCTGTCTCGTTTTCTTGTTTTGCTTGGAGCCATTTTCCATATTCTTTGCTCTCGCCCTTCAACCAGGTTTGTTGGTTTTATCGGTTGTAGTCCATGTAGCGCAAAACCTGTCTTTTTTGTTTCTCCGTGTCCATGTTCATACGGCTGGACGTAGTGGACGTTTGGCAGGTGTCTAAAAATAACGCTAACTGGGTTTTCGAGAGCCACGCAGTCAGAATATTTTTTTGCTAGTTCCCATAATTCAAGCGTCCACTTTACCGCCTCTTCTCTTTTATGGTTAAATTCCATCCCGCGCCCATACCATCTGTTTCCGCTTACAGCCATTGCGGTGCAGTCGGGGTGTAAAATAATTAATCTCCATCTGCGTGTTGGTATCACAGTCATGATGTCCTGCTGAAAATGCCAATCTGGGTTCCCGCGTGTCGGTTGTAGATCACAAGAGTATGCTTCGTATCCAGCATCACGAAATGCCTTACAAACAATCTGGCTTTCTTCACAACCTATTAATACAGGCATAACAAAACGCTCCAGTCGATCACTACGCTTCGCTCCGTTCCGCCTGAGCTTGGCGTTG
>Ga0172381_10002568_pt1 | contig 19973 bp, 24 predicted proteins | sample Leawel6488metaG_FD_119754 | JGI IMG/M metagenome (GOLD analysis project Ga0172381, IMG submission 119754) | Leachate microbial communities from a municipal landfill in Southern Ontario, Canada - Leachate well 64-88 metaG | ecosystem: Engineered > Solid waste > Landfill > Unclassified | place...
CGTCAACTTATTCTTGAGAGCAAAAAAGAGGCACTGATGCCTCCCAACCCCTATGCGGGTCAATCTTTGTCGGCTACTCCTTCTTCCTCCCCGACATCTTCGTCGTCATCCGCATCGATATCACCCTCCTCGTCGTCAGAATAAGTTCTTGGAGTCTGTCCAAGTACTTCGGGCAGGTGTTCCTTGGCGGCGGAGAAAAGGAGGCTTAGAATGTCTTCTAGGATGCCAGGTATTTTGGTACCGTTAGTACATTTGAGAGCTACAGTATTGTCTTCCTCGTCTATGACAATAACTGTTAAGTCATATTTTTTGTCGTCATGTACGATGTATACTGGGAGGTTTTTGGAAGCTTCTAAGTCTTTAAGTACCTTTTCGCAGGTTTGTTCTCCATCAGTATCCGTTGGTAGGAACAGACTGTCGTTGTAAATCCACCCATTGAGATACCCGGGAGCTATGGGAATTTCTTCTCCGCTAGGCGGGAGGGCTACCAGTAAGGCGTTTTTGGGAGCATCCTTGAGGGCTTTAGCGAGGTTTTTACAGGTTAGAGTCATAGTTGAAATCCTTTCGGTTGTGTTTTTGGTATTCTCTAATACCATATTTTTTGCGTATAATTTGGGGGCGTATTTAATGGAGGTTCATAATGGCAACGGAGCGTCGCAATTCAAAAGATACCCCAGGGGTGTTATCACGCGTCGGTCCTTCTGCAGCAATTGCTGGTGCTGGGTTGGGCGCACCTTTCATGGGTATGATAGGCGAAAGTCCTATTACAAAAGACCCGTACTACAATAAAGCTATCGAGCGGTTAGCTCCCGAGGAATTATCAGCTTTGGCTCAGCCTGGGGATGTTATGCTGATGAGTAATAGGGCTTCAGGATCTACCTATTATAAAGTGCCACAGCACTTATCTACTGGTGCGGAGTATTACCATGCGGAGCCTGTTTTGGCTAAAGGAAAACCTTCGGTACGTCAGTCGTTGGACCCTGATACGATATCCATGATAATGTCGGATGCTGATTTCCCGAAATATACTAAGGGTCCTAATAAAGGTAAGCCTTTTACGTCCCAAGATTTAAAAAAAGCATTTAAAGGTGTTTTGGATAGCGATGAGTTGTCGGACATGACGCAGTTGTCGGATGATTTTTATGGTAATAGAAGTATTTCTACGGGCGGAGCCCGAACAGTAGAAGCAGGACAGTTTAGTAAGACTAGGGGTGCAGCTCAGCATAAGATGCCCACTAAACAGTTAATAAAGAATGAGGGATATAGTTTATTAGAGCGTGCGGGTAAAAAGAGGGGAGCTAATGTCGCAGCTGATTACGAGGACGTAGTACTTATGCGTCCCAAGAAAAAACTTACGTCAGCACAGCAAAAGCAGTACCAAGAGCTGGTAGCTAGTGGGGCTAAGAAAGAATACAGTGGGCCTATGGGGGCTAAGGCCTGGTTGCAGGATATGTTTGTTCCTAAGCTTAAAGGGGTTACTGGAAGAAAAGGAATGCTTTGTAAGGATCATATGTGCGCGTCATTACCTGCTGAAGCGAGTGAAAAGGTTCTTAATGAATCTGTAGTTCCTGGTAAATCTGCTAGAAGAACTCTTCCAGCAGATTTTTTACGTGAAGCATCGCCTTATGAGGCTGTAGGTTCCACGTTAGCTCACAGTAAAACTATGCTTACGCCTAAACAAGTTCTGGCTAGGAGATTAGCATTGCGCGGCGGTATTGGAGCAGCTCTTGCAGGTACTGGATTGTTAGCGTATAACGAACCTGAGGCTTTGGGAGCTTTAGCTGTAGGTGCGACGGCTCCAGAGTTGATTGAGAGGGGGTATAGGGGTTTACAGCGTATGCCAATGTCTAAGTCGCCGGAGGGGGGTGCTTCAGGAGGGGCTTTAGCTGCGAAAGTTAAAGACCTGGGGCGTAAGGCGGTACTTCCTATTAAGAAGAAAATGAAAGCTAAGTTTCTTATGCCTACATTTCCTGAGTATTATGGAGCAGCTACTAATCCTTTGTTGTCTGGTTCTAAGAAGTTACTTAAGAGTGATAAGAATACATTAAAATTAGTCGCTAAACGCAATTTGCCAGTAGGTCTAGCATCAGGACTCGGTACTTATGCGCTTTTGAAGAATTTAACTGCAGATAAGAAAGACGTGTAATCGTGATGCTCGTGTATTCTTATACCTAATTTCTAGGATTGTTTGGAGAGTTTAATGAAGTACCAAGGACTATTACGAAGTGTGTTATTTGCTAAGGTAGCTATGAATCCAGGAACGACTGATCCAGGTACGGCTAATACCATGGCGCAGCCTCCTGATGATTTTCAGGGCATAGTTCCGGACCATATGATTGATGCGCAGCAGAATATGTACGGAGATACAGAGAATGAGCTGCAGAGAACTAAACCAATGCCTAGTGATATTGACCAGGTTCCTGTAATTGCCAAGGTTGCGTCGTTACGTGAGGCGGTGTTACACTGTAAAGGGAAGGTGCGCTAATGCCATTTAAATCTGACGCTCAAAGACGCTTTATGTATGCTCAGCATCCTAGGGTTGCGGCACGCTGGTCCGATGAGACCCCTAAGAGTAAAGATCTTCCTGAAAAAGTTAAAGAGGGTTCTGCATTATTAGATTATTTTTTGTCTAAAGCTGGGAGTAGAACTTTTGTAGAGAAAGAGACTGGGTGTGGAATTTCTAATGAGCGGACTCGGGATAAGAAGGCTGTAATGGTTAAAAAGGGGATGGAAGAGTTAGCTAAGCGGGCTAATATTGGCGCAGTATCTACGGGACAGAACCCTTCTAATATTTTAAAAAATTACTATGGTAATGTTTTAGGCTTTGGGAATAACTCGGGGAGTATGTTTAGGTCTAAAGCTCCTGAATTAGCGGCGTCAGCTGGTGTTGCTAAAAATATGGGGTTAAAAGGACGTGGAGGATTACCCGCAGCACATCGCATGATGCTTGGAAAATTTTCTGCTACGGACCCTATGGCGATGCGAGCGACTATGCAGGGGGATGAGCAACGGAAACAAGAAATTCATAATCAGCAATTGCAGTTTGCCGAGGATAAGCACAATTTAGAACTGATGCGTATGCAAATGGAGTTAGAACAACAGGTAGCTCAATTTGATTCGCAGCAAGAGCAGCAGCAAGAAGCAGCGCAAGGTAAAATGCAGGAGATGACTGTTAAGCAGGAACAAGCTCAGGCCCAGGCGGATGATAAAATGCGTGCTATGCAAGATCAGGAGCAGCAGCAGATAGCTCAACAAGTACAACAGCAGCAACAGCAGCAAATGCAACAGCAGCAAATGCAACAGCAACAAGTAGCAGCGCAACAGGCAATGCAGCATCGTGGTAATTTGATGAAGTTTTCTAATGTTCGGTTTAATCAGTACGGAGAGCCTATTATGCCCGCTTCTCCTATTCCAGCTATTTTGGCTGGTACAGGTATTGGGGGTGCTGCGGCTAATTACGTAGTCCCTACGGCGGAGACATCTAAGCTTAGGGAATTGGCAGAGTCTATTGCTCCGGATAAACAAACTCGTATCAAGTACACTAATCCGGTAACTAAGCATAAGTATAATTTTTTAGGTAACACCGAACAGGCTAAAAAGTTTTTGACGAATCAGGCGTTACGTGCAAATGCCAAACGACTGTTGGCGGGGTTAGGTGTTGGAGCTTTAGCTGGTTATGGTCTTAATCAGTATATGGACCAATCTTCTGGTAACTAATCGTCTGTCATATCTTCATTCTTTTTGGTATAAGCTATTAGTATCCCAAATATTGAACTTTAACCAAGGAGAAGAAAAATGTCTGAAACAGCATTTAAGGAGAAATTGTCTGCTGCTATGGATAAATTAGTCCATATTGAAAAGGCCGCGATAAAGGATCGTGGTGATTTGCTGAGAATGCGGAATGCGGCAGCAAAGCACCGTGATGAGTTAAGTGTCGTAAAGAAAAAAGTGAAGGAAGCCGTGAATCGGCGTAACGTTGCTATAAGTGAGCGTAACGACCTCGAAAGAGAGTTGCGGCAGGAACTTAAGCAGAAGGGTAAGGTTATTGACGAATTGAGTAAAGAACTCATCACAGTGGAGAACCAAGTAGCTGGGGATGCAGTTATAGAATGGGAGTCCGTCGCTACGTGGATAGGGACGATTGATGAGGCTACGATTGACCTCATGCGAAAAGCTCTCAGTGCCAGAGCGAAAGATCTTAGAGAAACTGCAAAAGAGGAGTAGAATTAGAATCTACTCTATTGCTGTTTCGACAGTTCCTACCTTTGGGAGCATTTAACGGGCTGTTCACGTGCGTTAAATTGCTCCTTTCTATTTATTAAAGGATTATTTATACTGTACGTACACACAACAGGAGGCGTGTATGTCGAAGATAAAAAATAAGGGACGTCCCGGAAAAACCAAGACGGAGTTGCTACTCCGGCACCAGTTGGATCGTGTAGCTCAAATTAATACCAAGTTGGCGGAGGCTAAACGCGCTTTGGATAATGAAGCCTCAGAAGTCCTGGAAGAAGTGATGCGTATTGCTGAAGTTCAGCAAGAGCAAATTAACGAAATTAACAGGCGGTTGAATCGTCTGGAGGGAGAAGAAGATGTCGGAGATAATAAGATCGTCGAAGAGTGCGAGGAGGCGTTGGAGAGAGAAGGGGAGAGTGTATCTGGAGAAGAACAAGCCTGAGTTGTTTGTAGGGTACCTGTACGGATTTGATTTAATGGCCGCTGCCCTTAGGAAGACTGCTGAGGACGGCAGGACTGGTTACTATCAAGTAGCGTACACTTTACGGGCTCCGGTGGACAGTTTTAATTTCAATGTGGCTTTAGGAAATCTCGGTTTACGCCTGGAGACAGGAGACCATGAGTATGCCTTCCGGGTTCATCTTCCGGAAAATGGGGTTATCGTACCAAAGCGTATGGCACGAGTAATTGAAGCCCATTTCGAGATGGATTTGGCAGCAGGAAAGCGTCGTCCGGCTATGATGATGCAGCATTTCAAGCATCGGTGGAGGTGCCATAATTATGTTGTGGCTACCAGTTTGGAGGAGTTACAAGAATTAGATGCGGTAGTGCGTAAGTACCCGCATGCCGTGCAGTACAAAGTACGTCGATCTTTACATTTGGGTAAGTAAAATGACGTATAATTAAGAGCGTGCATTTGTGCGCTCTTTTTTTTTGATATGAGGGTATTATGCCAAGAATATTAACTCCGGCGGAGATTGGAACATTTTTGCGCAGGAGGGGAGACTCTCAAGTTTTACGCAGACAACTTCGTAGAATGCCTAGACCTAATAGGGATGCCTATTTTAATGCTATGGGGGAATTGGTTGAAGATCCGCAGGCGGAGAACGAGCAAACTGCTCCGTATGGTAGGAAGACGGCGTCTGTAATAGCCGACGATGTTTTAGTTAAAATTGCTCAGGATTTTACCCCGGAGGAAATTTCGTACTTACGTCAACATGTTCTACCTCGTCCCCCATCTTCTGCTCCGCAAGTTTTCCCGGAAGAGACTCCAGAAGTTCCAGAACCTGCGTCAACCATGGATGGAGGTAGGCAGGATATTCAGAGAGGTACACAACCTATTGCTGCGGGTACTATTCCAATAGCTGATGCCGAAGGAGAGTTTGCTTTAGACCCAAAGTTGTTAATCCGCTCGAGGGCTCTACGTCGTTTGGTGTAGATGCACAAATAGTATTGACAGTTTTTTAGGAATACTTACACTGTAAATACCATCTGGACCGGGCCATTGAGTTTTCCCTAAAGACTCCTTGGCCTTTTTTTATTCTACCTACAGTTCTGTTCGAACCACCTGAGTACATCTTTTTTTCTGCACCATGTCCATAAGTATTGAGGACCACTTAGTAATTCAACATATTGCTTAATGTCTGGGACGAATCCTGCACGTTTACATGCGTAGTAGGATTCGGCGTAAGCTTCGCGTTCAAATTTATATCTGAACCAGGCGAAACCTATAGGAAATGGAATGAAAAGATAGAGAAATCCCATAATTAGGGTTCCTAGTGTAGCGTTTCCTATGCCTAGTCTAATGTTATCTCTTATGTGTTTGGCTTCATGACGTAAAGTTACGTAGTCTGTGGCTTCAGCTTCTTTGATCGACCATCCTGCTGGAAAGAATACCTTGTTACCTATCGTAATCGTGTAGCCGGTGTAGAATGTATTTAGTTTGCCGAAGCTAAGCACTTTGAGTACGAGGTGAATAGTTTTCCAAAGTCGTTTCCATTTTACATCTTTAGCGTATGTCGTTAGTCCTAGCTCACGGTTTAATCGGGTATATTCTTTCAAAAATAATTCTCTTCCTGGGTTCATGATAATTACCTCCTATGTGGTATCAGTTAGTAATTATACAACAAACGGGAGGTTTTTTATGCGTGAAGGCAAAGTGCATCCAGAAAGATTGGAGGCTAATATTGGCGCAGAGTATGCTGAAGTTAAAGCGCTATGGGATTCTTGCCAAGTAGCATCGTTTGATACGCAGGTATCACTTTACTATGCGGAGTTTATTAGCTATTTACAGAAAAATAAAATGAGTGAGGTTCGTTATAGGAACTTCATAAATGCTGCGATGTGGCCGCCTATGGAAGCAGTCATTGCGGCTAGTCCTGATCCTGATTCGTTTACAGTCGTGTCTAGCACTCCGGAGATAGCGTCTCTTTATAGAGTGTTTATGCAAATTTATAGTGTGGGGAGCGGTGCAGATGCTTCTGTGTTTCGAGAGATGCTGCTTACTACATTCGTGGCGTATTACATCCGGTATCAGCATCAAAAACATCGGAGTCAAATCTATACGGTAAGTCCGGATTTAGAGCATGCGTTATTACATACGGAGCTACGAAAATATCCGGTAGATATGTTACAATTACCTTTTCCTTGTATCTATGTGGAATTGCCGGAACAGTTTCGTGTGTATAACCGGATAACTGGATGGCATGCGGCGGAGGGGGCTTATGTTGTATCAGACGACGCGACACAGCATAGGTCATGGCGAATAATGATGACAGGAAAACCCCAAGAGGGAGCTTTTGAAGACGATGATAGCTTGTTTCATTTCACCATGGAGATGCCTGAAGGTAGTACCGTGGAGGACGCCATCAAACACACCTTTAGTAAGTTTATTGATTCTCCCATGGTAGAAGAGGAGGTTGAGATTAACGGTAACATTTGTAAGGTACGTAGAGGGTTTGAGAGCGAGGAACAACGAGACCACTTTAAAAATATGGAAGATAAGATGGTTCCGGTGTTCAGGTATATAATGAATGTTGTTATTTACACCATGTCCACAGACGCGGATATTACATTCTGGAATGCTTCCAAAGAGTATCGACGGTTGCGTGATCGGGCAATGAAAGCTCAAGGTTCTAAGCGTAAAAAGCTATTTTCTCGTCTTAATAGTGTGGATGCGGAACCCCGTACGTTGCTCGGTAGGAATTTAGTTGTGGATCGAAAGAAGGATTCAGTGGAGTATGGACAAGCCACAGGGCGCGGTAAGTGGGCAGTTAGGACTTATGTTGCAGGTTATTGGAACACTTATTGGGTGGGTAAAGGGCGTACAGAGCGGCGCACGATGTTAGTAAAGCCTCATTGGAGAGGACCTGAAGAAGCACCATTAACTCGTACTGAAAGGCGTGTAGCTAAGTAGGTAGTAGAAGACCGCGCATTGAGGCGGTTTTCTTTTGCTCGTACGTAGTGTAACTAGTCATCCAGCTGTACGGTAACTCCGTCTTCAGGGACTAAGATATCCAATTCGGAAACAGCCATCTTCATACTCATCGTAGGAATTCGATTTTGAATATCGATGTCGATTTGAAGAGATTGTACCCGACCGATGAGGTTACCATTAGCATCCAGTATTCTGGTACCGGCGGTAGTTCCGTCGCAAATGACTCTGAGCGTCTTAGGCGTTGTTGTTGGGTTCGTCATTTCTACTCTCCTCTGAGTTTTCCACCGATAGGTTCATTCTGGTATCTAAACCCTTAGGCATTTTTCCTGCAGCCAGTGCGGCTACCCGGACGTACGAATCCAATTTTGCTTGGTTAGTATTGAATGCTACTGCTACAAATCCCATGATAAGAACAATAGCCAGCATAGTAGCCGCCAAAGGCCATCCAAGGTCAGGTTGCCACTTCAGTGCGGCTATGGCTATTGTGAATAGTAGGGCTTCGGTTATAAGAAACGCTAGGAATTTTTTAGAACCAACAGCACCTTTCTCTACCAGCTTCATAATTTCTTGTTTGTGGTTTTGGCTTTCAGTCATTAAGACTCTCCTTCGATGTTTTGTCATGCTTGTCTATAAGGGCTTCTGCGCTTACGCGAGCCTTACGAATACGTTTTGCGCCCTTGCACTTATCGCAGCGTAGTTCCACTTGATAGATAATACCACGATCCTCGTCGATTTGGTAGAAGTTTGACTTAGGGTCTAAGCCGTGGTTTTTACATGCGGTTTCCCAACGTTCTTTGAGGAGTTCGATAGCTTCGTTTCGGGCTTCATCCATCTTCTTTTTCAGTTCTAACACTTCTTTTTCTTTCGCTAGAAAGTCTTTATGTATAGCACTGAGTTTTGGATCTTTTTCGAAAGTAACGACTAGACGTTTACTAGCGCTATCCCTGCAATGGCGGTTAGCGGTAATACCTACCAGGATGCCATCACCTAAGGTACGGTCCATTTGTTTAAGGTCATCCTCGTCCATACTGCTGGTATCTAGCTTTAGAACTCGGTCTAACAATCCGCGTAATTTTGCCGATTCTTCGGGAATATTGCATTCTGAAATTGCTCGGATTTGAGCTAGACCTTCGTCTTCTGGTGCGATGGGATTCATACGTTCTCTGTGGGCCATCAGGGGGTGTTCTCCCTGGATAGAAGGTCCTACAGGTCCTAAATGGATAGCACCAGGAGGTTGCATACCCATAGGAAGTGCTGCGACATTGGAGGGTATACGCCCGGCGTTGAGTTGTTGCTTTAGTATGGCAATTTGTTGTGGTGTTAGTACTGACATTTATTTTTCCTTTTGAATGGTTTCAAAGCATATTTTTTCATAGACATTATGCCCTGGACTTTGGATGCCCACAGGTGACACATCGATTATTCGGTAATGTTTGTCGTGCAACCTAATACCGTCTTTCTCGCTGTAGGGGCCTGAGCCTACCCAGCCGAAAAATTGTATGAAGCGAACTTCTGTGAAAGGGTATTGAATCCCTATGACATGTACGATGTCACCTTTTTTAAGTGGAATGGTGCTTGTAGTTCTGTCCGCAACATGTTTCCCGGAGACGTTATTAACGGCAGATAATTGGTGTATTGTTCCTATACGGTCCTTACCTTTGTACAGGTAATGATGTTAGCTCCTCCGACAGTTTGACCTTCTGGCAATACGAAAACATAACCGTCTTCAGGGTCGTCAGGTAAGAGGGTTTCGATAACAGCGGTTTGGTCCGTAATGTTCATTTGATGATTTCCTCACCTACGGTTCGTACTGCTAATTGGAACTCAGCCAGGGTTCCGATGTTGTGCAGATCGATTCCTATGTGGTCTAGTGATATAAGATCTTGTGCTGTTTCGCTCTCATGCCGGGAGGCACTGTGTTCTGTGTGTGCGTAGTTATTTGGTCGGTGTACTCGGATGAGAAAAGCATTCATGTCGCGCACAAGCATTTCAGCTTCATTTGGAAAACGCACGTCGGTTATCACAATCCCGGTAGCTTTTTCAATCTCTTCTTCGGGGATCATGTTATAGTAGTCTAGACCTTCGTTGCGACATAGATTCAAACGGTCACGCATTTTATCTACCCAAATAGTCGGTCGGTATTTACGGCAGATATCGGTACCCAGCTCTTGAAGTACTTTACGTACTTCTGAAGTTCGGCACTCGCTGGGACCCCATAGACTTTCATAGCTAAACCCGAATAACTCCTGTACGCATAGTTTTAAAGGATCAGCAAAAGAAAAGGAGATGCAACCTAGGTTTTTAAGCACATCTCCTGCGGTATCTTTGCCGGTATTGATTTTTCCAGTTACTCCTATTACGGGAAGTAATCTATTCATCCGAATCCTCTTCTAATTCTGGAGGGGCTTCTGGCACGTCTGCAGGATCTTCGATTCTTACTGTTTCTTGGGGGTTGTACTCCATTGGGAGTGCGTCATCGATGGCTACAATAAGAAATCTTTTCCCATTCTGGTTTACGGCGTAAACAGGAATTTTGGTTTGCTCTTTGTCGACATCAAGATGTACGATGTCACGTTGTGATAGTTTTAGAGCTGTCTGGATTGCACCGTCAGCTAACAGTAAACTTCCAGATACGGTTATGATGTGCCCTACTAGTTTTTCGTGCGGTGTGAATTCCACTTCCATCTGCATGTCCTTTCGATAGTGATCTTACACTATCAAACTTTGAGAGTTTGTGGAACCAAAAAAAAGGAGACGAATCTCCCTTTATGATTACATGTATTTATAGATTAGCTTTGCATGACGTAAAGCTCGTAGCGTGTAGGAGGAATGCTTTTGTGACCCAGGCCAGCGATCCGATGGGGTTTTAGTGCTGTACATCTCGCCACGACGACGCATTTCGTCGAACACTATTTGTACCCCCGGGACTACAGAGAGATAATTTTGTATTTCTTCCCAGGTGAGCTTTCCAACGTTAACCACGATTTGACCTCCTCCAAGATCTGCCTTGCGATATCGAAAGAGGGGGTGGTTGAATACCTTTTCTAGCTCGTCTAATGAGTGACTTATATGCCAATTTTTTCGCTTCAGGATACCCTTATTATATGCAAATCGCCGTGGATTTGGGCCTACGGCACAACGGTCAAATCTAGACTCGTTTATCATAACGCCAATGGCTTCTTGTTTGCTCACTTGTACTTTTTTCCCATTGCGCAACTTGTAGTGTGCTGTTTTGTGCGCGGCGTTGATTGCTTGTGCCCACTCGATGGCGGCAGATTTTATATCGGCGCTTGTCTCATATTTTTTGCCGCATTCAACCCACAAGCCCTTGTCGTAGGACATTTTCCATTTAAAAATAGCTTTGGCTAGTTGGAGATCAGTCTCGTCAATTCCTAGGGCGTCTGCTTCGGTGGGGGGAGGTTCTTCGATAGCTGGGGGTTCCGCCGGTTCGTTGTCATCGTTGTCAGATGATAGATATTTGTCTATAGGAGACTGTGTATCGGAGTCCACCTCTGGTTCTGGGGTATCCTCGTCTTCTGTTGGGGGATCGATTTCGGTTTTGGAAGAGTGTTCCGGTGCTGGTACTGGTTTGTGGGTGCAACCCACGAATACGATGAGTAGTAGAATAATAATATGTTTTAACATAGTGCCTCCATGTTGGGATTGTTATTAATTAACTCCCCGTACCCAACTTTCATATTTGCGTGTAGCAACAAGTATAGGGCAAAACAGCGAGAGATTGTAAATTATTTGTTTTTGTTCTCTTCGAACCATAGGTAGGTATTATCACAAATTTCGTCGTAGCGTTTAGTCCCACCTTCTTCCTTGGGGTAAAATTCTCTCCAATTCAACATGTCTAGGTGCATAGCTGCTACGATTTCCTCTAATTCCATGTTGTGGTCTGTGGCGTAGGCCTTTACGTAGTTGTTATGGGCTTCTGCTGCTGTACCGATACGGTGTTCTCTGGCTTTACGCGCTTCTTCTTCTAGCGTTTTTTGCTGTCTCGTGGTATCGGCTTTAGAGCCACTACTGAACTTTTCAGCCTCAGTTTCAATCATGCCACCTTGACCATCTGGTATTTCGATGATTTCTTTTGTCACGGGCTATTTCCTTTCTTTAGCTGCGCTACAGTAAGGACGCAGTTCTTTCTCCCCAACGAGTTCAATCTTGTGCATCCCGAATTCGCGCTCTTCCGTCTTAGCTCCCGGAGGATGTATATGGTCTCCAGGTTTATTGCTGGCATAGATGGTATACTCCAAGCAGTGCCCTTGGTGCAATGAGATGGTACCACCTTTACGGATTGGTTTTCGCTGTTCATGGTACTTTTGACATTTTCCACACGGAATTTTGTTAGCCATTATTTCCTCACTATTATTTTGGCGTTGTGTTTCTTTAATATATCAGGAACATTTATGGAATGCAATGCATGTCCAATACGTCTGAATGCTAAGATTTCGGCGTCGTCACCTTCTTTTAGAATCCCGGTGTGTACGTGCAGTCGTCCTTGAGGTGTTTTAAGCACTGAATCGGTTGTTTCTGTTGCGTAAGTATCTCCCAGGGGGACTAGGTGTATACCATAACGTAAAAGCTGTCCTGGGTGTGCCGTAGCTACTTCTTGTATTAGTGCCCCTAGGCGTGAGGGGACTTCCTCCACTAGAGTTTCAAGCAGCCAAAGAACGTAGGTATCTCCATCTAAGCGGACGCCACCTTTCGGCTCTGATCCTCCTATTTCGGTATCGTACAAGTCTTGGATGGGGGACTTGAACTTAGGTTTAGGTTTTTCAGGTTCCTTAAAAGGATTGAATATACCCTTGGGCATTACGGTAGTCCCTTCTTTAGGAGTGGGTCTTTACAGTCCACGTGGACTAGTTCCCATTCTTTGAATAGAAACAAGCCCCGTTGTCCTAGGTTACTAGGATTAATGCCTGTTCCCTCTACGATATTTACGATGGTTACTCTGTGTCCTCGGCCGAATTCTTTACGGCATTTTCCACATACCCCGTCAGGAACGTGTGGCCTATCGTCGGCTGGGTTGTATTGGTCATCTGACATTCAGCGCTCTCCTCGTTCCCAGGCAGTTAAGGCTGTTTCAGCTGCTTTCAACAACCAGTGTCGTGGGTTTTTTTCTGTAGGTAAAATAAAGGATTGTTTGAGTAGGCGGTCTTTTACAAGTAACGTCACATCAGGTTTTGTGTCTATACTCACATATTTATTTATGAGTAACTGTTCCACACTACGGTGACATGCACTATTTACGGTAGTAGGGATGTCTGAATTTCGTATGAATACGACTGAGCATAAGTTTTTCTTCATGAATTGCAAATTAAGATCTCGAGTATTGAACCATGGAGTATTACTACGATACCAAGTAGCAGCGGCAACGAGTACGTCGTTACCAGCTAACTTGCTGAATGCTATGCCCGTGTAGAAATGCATGCATAAAATATCGCTGTTGGTTGGAAGATTGTCAAGAAAAAGACACTTCAAGTATTGATTTATTGTCTACGGGAACGTAGCTGGGGGAGTTACCTCCCCCCCCCGTTGGAGTGTTACGGGAAGTGTCTTTCTTTTGACTGGATCTTAGTTATTGTTCTGGAAAGAATTTGTTTATGAATTTTTCACAGACTTCAAAGTTATCTGCGATTCGATTTGCATAACCTAGGGTTTGAACCAGCTTAAGGCCATAACCTATAGGTTGCTTTGTTGGAGCGTATTTTATTTGCTGTAATCGTTTCATGTGTAGTTCAGTGCTTTTAGTACCTGTCCACCCCCGGACGTCTAGTATAGCAACAACTCCCTTATCGAATTTGGTTCTCAACAGACGTCCTACTCCTTGTTTCATGTCGAATAGCATACGGGGTACTAGTACTTTGTTGAACCATTTATCCCCTGCGATCTCACACATTCCGGCAATAATTGGGTCTTTAGGGTGTGGGAATGGGAGTTTAGGTATGATCACTAATTTTAGTTTGTTTCCGGGGATGTCTACTCCTTCCCAGAATGTTTTAAGTCCAAATAGAACTGCTCCTTTTGTGTTTTTGTATTTGGTTAGAAGTGCTGTTGTGTCCCCGTCCTGGACTATTAGATTTGGAATTATCCCATCAACTTCTTGCGCGATTTCATTCATATCAGAATGTGCTGTGAAGAGTACGAAAGCGTCTCCTTTTGTAGCGCGAGTCAACTGCACTATTTCTGAGGCCATAGCACGTACCCAAGGTTCACGCTCTTCGGTATTTGAATAAGCCGGAAGCGGTGTAGTAGTAGGCATATAGAGAATGGCTTGTTTATTAATATCGAAGGCGCTGTGATAGATAGAAGTTGAGATTGTCTGTTCTTGTGTAAGTCCTAGTTCTTCGGCGGCATAGTCAAATTTTTCGTTTACAGCAAGTGTTGCGGACAAGAAAATTTTGTGTCTGATTCCTTTGATTCTAGGTGCAACCAGTTTTCCAATTAACAGTGGTTTTAGGTGGATTCCAGTGTCGTCTACTATAGATATAAAGGTATTAGACTCATTGGGATCTACAGTGGGGTCTCCGTTAATTGTTGCAGTAACGAGGTTGGTTACGTTAACGACACGTTTGTATAGTTTTAAGAGTCTACTCTGTATTGCTAATAGCTCGTCTGGTTCGTACAAAGAATTTAGGTTAGCTTTTGCAGCATACGCTCTCTCGATTTCTGTGAGCATTTTAAATAGCTTAATGCCTATGGTTTCTGCTGCTGTTCGCATTTCTTTAAGTGGTTCTGTAGCAGTTGACGCATCGAATGCTCCGTTAGATTTTGCCATCTTTTTAACGAATTTAATGACTGCTGTGTACGTTTTTTGCAGGGTTACGAATTGGCCCATTAATGCCCTGGCTGTTATTATTCCTAGGTCGTCAACTAACCCTCGGAGAGCGGTGTCATTTTCAAATAGTTTTTTTAGTCTTTGTAGCCCTTTTTCAGTTACAGAAATTGTCCAAGCTGAACGTAGTGCGTCAGGTAGTTGGTGCGCTTCGTCTATAATTAGGATGTCGTATGGTCCTAATAGAGATCCTGGAGCGATTTTCATGTCTAATGCTACGAGACTGTGATTGGTGACGACTACACGACTATGCTTTGGTTGAGGTAGACAGTGGTCATAGTGAGGACATTTACTACCTAACATACAGTTTTCTCCGTCAATACTATACCACCAGTTAGGTTTTGTTCCGGGCCAGTTAGCGACATCTGCCGGTTGTTTTTGGGATTTGGCAATGTCGATGAAGGTTTTAAATGCTGTTCTGTCCTCTTCAGGTATTGTTTTGGATTTTACTAGTTTCCAGCAGGCGTAGTTACTTTTACCCTTATAGATTTCGTAGCTTACTTTAAGCCCTAATTTATTAATTAGATACGGTATGTCTTTCTGGTAGAGTTGGTCTTGTAGTGTCTTTTTCGCCGTGCTGATTACGATACGTTTTCCTTCTTTGAGTAGTGCGGGTATTACGTATGCAAAAGATTTTCCAATTCCAGTTCCCCCTTCGGCTAAGAGTGTACCCTTGTCTTGGTTGAGTACCTCTTCTATGTCTTGTGCCAAAGAAACTTGAGTAGGTCGTACTTCTGTTACGATCCCATATTTTTTATGTTCGAAGATATCCGCCATGTCTGGGGCCAGGGGTATTCCACACATAGTACAATGAGTGAGTCCTGGGGCGTCGTTGAACGGGATAATAAAACCACATTTCTCACATTTCATGGTTTCACGTTGCCTTTCTGTGTTAAAAATCCGGGGGTTATTGTGTGCTTCCTTATACCAGAGTTTTTGTGTATAGTAGGAAAAAATATCCAACACGGAGGTATATTATGAGTGAGAAATTTACTGGGAGTCCTTTACGTCCTGGGTCGGTAAAAGGTCCTGTGGATAATCAGCGTCGTGACGATTTACAGCGTAAACCTCAGGAGGTGGTTTTGGACGTAAAAGAAGAACATTCTGAGACAAAAAAGGAAGAAGTTAAAAAAGAGCAGACGGTAGCAGATGTGAAGATTGAGTTAGAAACTTTGATGGGAAAATCTAGACGGGCATTGACTCCTGAGGATAAAGCTAAGTTGTATGACGCTGGGTTGGAATTAGCGGGTGTTTCGAAGGATAAGGCTCGTGAGATACAAGATAGCATGGTGTATAACAATTGTTACGAGGAAGAATATGTACTTGGAGGAGGTAAACTTCGAGTTACGCTACGTACTCGGGTGTACCGGGATGTGGAGAGAGCGTTGCGATTCGCGGAAGCGGAAGCTCCTCGTATGCCTTTGCATGTTGATGATTTGTTGTGCCGTTATAACTTAGCGGCATCGTTGGCTAAATATAATGACACTACTTTTGAGTTTCCAGCGACTGGAAAGAAGGAAATTGAGGCGGCGTTTGATGCGCGGTATGAGTTTGTCATGAATTTGGCGACCCCATTAGCTGGTAGATTGAATTCTTGTTTAATGGAATTTGATGCTATGATGAACGCAGTTCTTGCGGATGGAGGTCCTGAAAATTTTTAAATTCGGCAGTGGGACAGCTCCGAGTTTATTGCATGTCTAAGGGCCTCTCACTGCCGAAACTAGGTACGTTTGAATATTACATAATGGTAGAGGCGATGCGTCGGGAGCGTAATGAGAAGGTTTCTTTTGTGCGAGCTATAGGTGGTATTGTTGGTAAGGGGCTGGGGCTTAAACGCGACGAAATTTTACCATACGTACAAGACTATGCCGAAGAAGTCTTTCAATTAAAGTATAATTATAAATACCAAAAGGCCGAGGCTCAGAGAATAGTTGAGAAACTTACGCAACAGTCTGAGGATCAAAGGTTATTGGCGAAAGTGGCTCGAATGACTGTAGAGGATTAGTACATGCCAGATACAAATGCGATGCAGGTTAATGTTGGTCTTGGAGCTGCCGGGACAACTGCAGCAGGTATTTTAACTCCTGCAGAGGCAGCTATCAAGTTGAATGAGCAGGCCATTATACGCCAGACTCAATCGCAACAGATTATGCAAGGCACTACGCTGGGAATGCCCTCGGTAGCTGCGTTTAATTCTCAATTTAAAGCTGAGATGGAACGTATTCAAATGCAGCAGATGAGCCCTTACGCGGCTCAAGCTTTAGCCCAAATGACACCGAGTCAGCCACAGTATCAGCAGCAGATGTTACCTTCTCCCTTAATGATGACTCCACCATCTACTGGTTCCTTTAGGCCACCAACGTCTGCTTTTGGGCAAGCTGCTATTCCCCCTATGCAAGCGTTATCCCCGTTATCAGGTATTTCTCCGTTTCAACCGCAGCGGCCAGCTCCGATGTTTAATACTCCGGCAGACATTAGGCAAATGGAATCGGATGTTAATGCCTATCAAAATTTTTCTATGGCGGCTCAGGTTCCTCGTATTGCAGGACAAACTGCAGCTTTTGCAGGTACTGCAGCTATTGGAGCTAAGTTAGGGTCCCGTTTTGGTCCGATGGGTGCGGTGGCAGGTGCCGTAGGAGGTGCTGCTTTGGCTGGTTTTAGCGGTCTGGCTAGAGGTGCGGGAGAGCTGGCGCAAATGCCGATGGCTCCCATGATGCAACAGCAGCAGATGAGTGCTGCGTTGCAGCGAACTACTCGTAATTTTGTTATTACAGGACCGCAATTGCATGAGCGTGGTCAGGGATTAACTCGCCAGGCATCGCTTGATTTGGCGCGTGGTTTTCAAGATATGTCTGAGGATAAAGGATTTCAGCGGGAAACTGGAGGGATGTTTAACGCGCAGGACTTGATGAAGATTACTAGTTTAGGCGGTCAGGCGGGCCTTATGGATGCTGCGCAATCGGTACCGCAGATTAAACAGAAAGTTAAAGAGACCGCTAGTACCATTCAGAAGTTTATGGCGATTACGAATGACCCAGATATTACGAATGTTATTCGTCAGATGGGTCAAATGCGTCAAATGGGTATGACGCAGCAGGATATGACTAATGCTGCGCAGGGCATGAAAGCGTATGCTCGAATGGCAGGAACGTCCGTGCAGGGAATTCAACAGATGGGAGGGGTTCCGGGGGCTGCGATATTTAGCCAAGCTGGTATGACGCCTGCTACAGGTTTTAACTATGGTAATTTTGCTGCGGCTAGTGCCCGTCAATATGTAGCTAGTGGTGGTGTTGGCCCAAGAGAGTTAGCTCTCATGGGTGGGGTTTCGGGAATAACCCAACGTGATATTCAGGCACAAGCGGCTTATACCGCTATGCCCATGTATGCCATGTCTAATGCTCAATGGACTGGGGGTGGAGGTCCTGCAGGTCAGTGGGGGTTGAATCAGGGTGCGGTAGGAGGCACTCAGGGCGGTGCTTTTGGTATGGTGCGTAATGCTTTATCTGCGGCGCGTCAGGGGGTTCAGGAGGGTGGCTTAGGGTCTTTGGCGATGATGCCTATGCAGCAACGTGAGATTTCGGACTTAGCCATGAGGCAGATGGCTCCGGAACAAGCTATGGCTCAACGGTTTGGAAGTGTGCAGGAAACTGCCAAGATGTTGGGGCTTGAAGGAGCTTCTGGATTTGGAGCGGCTGCTCAGATGATGTTTGGTCCTGAAGTTGGGGAGCAGATGTGGCGGCAGGCTAAGAGTCCAGAATTTTGGGCGGCACAAAGGCAGCAGGTTAGACGACGCAAAGATGCTTTGGCTATGCGGCAAGCTGCAGATAGAGAGTCGCGTAAAGGGGTTTTGGAGAAGATAGGTGGAGTGTTTGGTTTTGGTGAGGAAGGTAGAGCTATAGGTAAAGCGTGGGATGAGTGGACACCGTTTAGTGACTCCACAGGGCTGGACGTTACAGGCACTATAAGTCGTGGGGTAAGTGGTGCTTGGGAGTCGGTAAAAGGAGGCGTCAGTGACTTCTTTTTAGACGAAAATGTTGTACGTCGGCATATTCCTAAGAGTACTGCGATTGACACAGCAAAGGAGCGCAAGGGTCTTCGTGAGTTTGCTGAGCGTAGGCAGGCATTAGACTATAGTTCTTTTGATGTGGAGGGTGAAGCTGAATTTAACTTAGATATTGAGGATACGCCAGATGTTGGTAGGGCTATGGCATATGGTGATAATGCGGATGTAGCGGATGCTTATGACACGGGAGCTAGTGTTGGGGGTAAAATGATTGACGCAGCTACCCTAATCCCCCGTGGAGCTGTGGGATTAGCTACAGCTGGAGCTGTGGGAGGTAAGGGTAGGTCTATTGCTGAAGGTGCCCAGGGTATAATGGAGATGGTTTTTGGTGGGGAAGATTCTGTACAGTCAGCTTTGAAAGCTGCGGATGTTAAACGTAATGAGACATTAAAAACGTTACGTGGTGCTAAAAAGATGAGTGAGGCTGATAGTAGTAAAGCTCTTGCGATAATGAAAAAGCTTAAGGGGGATAAAGCATATGAGATTATGGCGCAAGGGGGAGCTAAGAGCGCCTCGGGGTTTGATGATGTCTTAGGTGATGGTCCTCTTACGGCGGGTAAAATGGAACAGGTAGCTCGCCAGGCTTACGATATAAACGCGGCGGAGTGGAAGTCTTTAGCTCCGGAAGAGCGACAGGTTCTAACGCAACAAGCAGTAGCGGATGCTAGCGCGTCGGATATTGATATCGCAGATCGTTTTGCTAATGAAGAAGGCGAGGTAGCTAAAGGTTTGGCAGAAAGTGCGGATCGTGCGGCTGAAATGAGCGCGGAATCTCATGAAGAAACCATGGAGGGGTTAGAAAAGGACGCTGGAATGACGACGAAGGTGGGGTTCTTCAGTATGGACACAGCGGGAGCCCAAAAGATACGAGAGGCCATCCAAGGAGATCAATCTGTTATGGAGACTGTGCTCCTTGCGGCTGTAGGAAAAGAAGATGGGTATGAAGAAGCTAAAGCGAAGTATATGGAAGTGACTGACGGTAAGGGTACTGAGGAAGACTTTTATAAGCGATGGAAAAGCGCGCAGAAAAAGCATAAGGGATTGAGTAAGGAAGAGCAAAAATTATATAAGGGGATGGATCTTCAAACTGCAGGGTCTATGGCGTATCAAACTAAAAAAGCTACGATGAATGAGGCGATGCGTACTTTTGCAGGTGAGATGGGTGAGTATGCTGATTCTGATAAGTTAGCGGAGATTACAAATCAAGTAGGTGGGAAGCTTACTGGTAAACAACTGGCTGATGCCATGACAGACGAAGGTTTGCGAAAAATGATTTCGGAGGGCAAAGTAGAAGAGGCCCAAATGTATGTCGATGCGCAGGCAGGGGATACGACGGCTATTGCCAAGATAGAACAGCGGGCTATTGAAGATGCTGCTGAAGGTACTACGAAAGATAA
>Ga0172381_10002569_pt1 | contig 19971 bp, 33 predicted proteins | sample Leawel6488metaG_FD_119754 | JGI IMG/M metagenome (GOLD analysis project Ga0172381, IMG submission 119754) | Leachate microbial communities from a municipal landfill in Southern Ontario, Canada - Leachate well 64-88 metaG | ecosystem: Engineered > Solid waste > Landfill > Unclassified | place...
AAAAAAGCATATTTTTTCTCTTCTAAAAATAACCAAGATAAAAATACCAGAAACAGATAAATGCCGCCGCCTAAAAGTAGAAGCGGTTTAGATTCGTCTAAATAATTTCTTATCTCCGGATTATTGGAAAAAGCGGCTGATATGACCTGCATAATTGACAGGTCAGGATTCGCTATCCAGACGATAATAAAAGGCAAAATGCCGCGAACGACAAAAACGGCGAATAATAGTCCCCAGAATAAAAAAATCTTCCGGTATTTCGCCGACATGGTCTTTAAAACATGAGCATTGACCACGGCATTATCAATACTGCTGATAACTTCAAATAAACATAGACCGAGGACAGTAATGACAAGACTCCAAAACATAATAATTATTTAAATAAACCTCTATTTAGATTAGACGGCTGATTACCGAAGCTTCCTCGGCCAAGCGATTGGGAACGAAAAGAATTTGCGCCCGTTAACGGCGCGCTCGCTTTTCCACCTAATTTTTGTACTTTAGCGAAAGCTTTCATCTGCATCTGTCTTGCCGCCGCGCCCGATCCTAATTTTAGCGATGCTTCATAATCGCGCGTGGCTCTTAAAACGTCGGACCGTTGCAGACGGCTACCGACCGCTGCTTTCGGAGACAGAGGATAACGTCTCAGAGGCGTATTAACGCTTTCAACCGTTTGAGGAATGCCGACTGAAGATAAATTATTTAAAGCCATAAATTCCTAAATTATTTCTTCCCGCCCAGATGTTTAAACATTTTTTTTATTTCTGCCTTATCATCCTTGGATAAATTATGGTCCATCTTCTTAATTTGATTATAGGCGGACAACTGGCGCAAACGATCAAACTTACCGATTTTTATCACTCCTTCATATTTCTTAACGGCGCTGAGAATTGCCTTTCGATTATCGGCTAAATTACGTAAATCGCCATAGCGCGTCGCGCTTGATAATTTCTTGCTAAAATTTCCTGCCCCCGAAGAAACTCGGAAATCACTACCGCTGCCCGGTAAATTTTTAATATCCATAAATTTATAAAACTACTTCTAAAAAATTACCCTTTAAAACTTTCCAGTAAATCTCTAATTTGATTTAAATCGTTATAAGTCAGATTCAGTTTCAAACGATTTTCATAAAGATGATACATATCTTCTCTAATCGTATAGCGCGAAGGGACAATACCATGACGAATCTTCTCTTTATATTTGGCGATTAAATCCAAAATCAGCTGGCGGTTGCCGGCATCTAAATTTTTATAACGCGGGTTGGAGCGCAGCATTTCTTTGAAGCGCTGTTCAATCCGATAAGCGGTTTGCCCCGTTAAATCTTTAGTTACTTCTTTGAGGTCCATAATAGTCAAGTTAGACGTGAGCCGGACCGTCAGTTTTTAGAGTCCATCGTATTCACGCATCGTCATTTGCGATTCAATTTGTTTGACGGTTTCGATGACTACGGAAACAACGATTAAGAGACTGGTGCCGCCAATAGAGAAAGCCTGGACACCGGTAAAATAACGCATGATTAAAGGTAAGATAGCAATCAGGCCTAAAAATAAAGCACCGACAAAAATAATTTTATGAGTTGTATAAGCTAAATAATCGCTAGTATTCTTCCCGGGGCGAATACCGGGAATAAAGCCGCCCTGTTTCTGCAAATTTTCGGCAATTTGCGACGGATGAAAAATAACTTCCGTATAAAAGTAGGTAAAAGCCACTACTAATAGAAAATAAATTATGCCGTAAAATAATTGATTATTAAAAAGATTTATAGTCCCCGTGGCAGCATTAGCAATCCAGGCAGTTTTAGCATGGATTAAAAACTGAGCAATCATGGACGGAAACAATACTAAGGAAATCGCAAAAATAATTGGAATCACGCCGGCCATATTAACGCGCAAAGGCAAATGCGTGCTGCTACCGCCGAAAGTGCGATTACCGCGAATCTGACGGGCATATTGAACCGGTATATTACGCTGGCCTTCGTTAATTATAACTACACCGATAACGGTAATTACGGCGATTAAGACAAAACCGATTAACATAAATAACTGAGTCTGATCAAAAGTAACGATGATTTGTTTTACCATCTGCGGTAAGCTAGCGACAATGCCGGCAAAAATTAACAAAGAAATCCCATTACCAATTTTTTTCTCGGAAATAAGTTCTCCTAACCACATTAAAAATATCGAGCCGGCGGTAATAGTTACGATCATCAAACCGAAATCGAACATAGAAATTTCTCCTAAAATTCCCGCGGAGCCGCGCCGTAACAAGGTAATCATTCCGTAAGATTGTAAAATAGCCAAAGGCACCGTCGCCCAACGCGTCCACATATTAATCTTTTGACGACCGGATTCTTCTTTCTGCATTTCTTCAATTTTCGGGACAATCATACCGAGAAGCTGAAAAATAATCGAAGAAGTAATATAGGGAGCGACACCCATCATGACAATAGAAAAATTCTCCATACCGCCACCGGAGAAGAGATTCATCAGACCTAAAATTTGATTAGAAGCAAACAAGTTTTTTAAAGCGACAGCATTAACGCCCGGAACCGGGATATGAGCCGCTAAACGAAAAATCACCAACATGGCCAGAACAAACAGGATATTGTTGCGTAAATCACGAGCTTTCCAAATTTGGTTTAATTTATCAAACATAATTTAAAATTAATCGTTGATTAATCTTTCGTTCTATTCTTTAACTTGGCTTTTAACGCTCTCGCTCATTCTTATTTTCTCAAATTTAACTTTAACCGTCAATTTTTCTTTACCTAAAACCTTAACCGGTAAAGCGGCGGAAGCAATTAATTTCTTTTCAAATAAAGCGGCGGGGCTAACAATTTCGTTATCTTTAAAAGAATTATTAATCACTTTAACGCTCACGACCTGATTTTTTGGTTGTAAAGAGCGGAAACCGCGTGATTTCGGAATCTTTAATAATTGTTGGCGCATACCGAAACGTTTCAAATTAGTAACGCCGGAACGAGATTTTTGGCCTTTCTGACCGCGTGTACTATAAGTACCATGTCCCGAAGCATCGCCGCGTCCGACACGTTTTTTCTTTTGCGCCGCGCCTTTAGTTTTTTTAATAGTGTTAAGTGATAACATATTGGTTAACTGAGAGTTATAAAATGTCCTCTAGATTTTATTTTTTAACTTCGCCTTTCGCATCCTTAATTTCTTCCTTAACTTCCTTGGTTTCTTTAGTTTCTTTAGCTTCTACTTTCCGTAAACCGCGTAAGGCTTCAATCGCGCAACGAGCGTTATTGATTTTATTTTTTGAACCCAAGGCTTTACTGGTAACGTTCTTAACACCGGCTAATTCTAAAATAATACGCGTTACACCGCCAGCAATAACACCGCGCCCTTTCTTGGCCGGTTTAAGCATAATCTTAGCGGCGCCCATTTTATATAAAATAGCGTGCGGAATAGTTTCTTTAACTAACGGGACATTAATCATGTCTTTCTTGGCGTGATTAACCGCTTTATTAACCGCCATAGTCACATCAGCGCCTTTTCCTAAGCCGACGCCGACATTGCCTTTCTTATCGCCAATCGCGACACAAGCGCGGAAGTTCATTCTTTTACCGCCCGCCATAACACGCGTTACGCGCGCGACTTCTAAAATGCGCTGTTCCATTTCATCTTTCGGCCGATCGTCACGTCCGCCACGTCGCGGGCCTCTTGGACCGCCTTGACCGCCGCGTCCGCCTTGACCGCCCCGATTACCTTGGCTATTACGGCTACCATATAAATCCTTAGCTACGGTAGCTGCCGCACCGGCACTTGAATCAGTCGCGACTGTATTTTTTTTGTCTTCTGACATATATATTGGTTATTAAAACTCTAATCCACCTTCACGCGCTCCTTCCGCTACCGCTTTCACGCGGCCATGATATTTGTTAGCGCCGCGATCAAAGATGATTTTGGTAATTTTTAAAGCTTGCGCTTTCTGCGCAATTAGTTTTCCCAGTTCTCGGCCAAGATCAATCTTAGCACCGACTTTTCCTTTTTCTACTTTTACTTCTTTAGCGCCGGCGCTAGCTAAGGTCTGACCGTTAAAATCGTCAATTAACTGCAAAAACATTGCTCGGTTAGAACGAAAAACGCTTAGGCGAGGTCGGGTTTCAATCCCGGATACTTTAGCGCGAACGCGACCATGGCGTCTAATCTGTCGTTGATTTTTTTGCTTAATTTTGTCCATATTATTAATTATTTCCCTTTCGTGGCCGATTTACCGGCTTTACGTCTGATAACTTCATCGGAATATTTTATTCCCTTGCCCTTGTAAGGCTCGGGCTGACGTATTTTTCTAATTTGAGCGGCGGTTTCTCCGACTAAAGCTTTATCAACACCGGAAAGCGTAATCGCGTTTCCTTCAACCGTAGCGGTAATGCCAGCCGGTAATTTAAATTCTACCGGATGAGAAAACCCTAAACTCATATTTAATTGATTACCGACCGCGGCGGCCCGATAACCGACACCATTAATTTCTAGTTTCTTGGTAAAACCAACGCTCACGCCTTCAACATAATTTTTAGTCAGGCTCCAAATCAAACCCCACATAGCGCTAGCATTCTTAACCGTCTTATCATAAGGAGCGACGATAATCTCATTATTTTCTATTTTAATATGAATAATCGGGTTAAGTGCTAAACGCATCTCCCCTTTTGGCCCTTTGATAATCAATTCTTGAGCGGTCAGCGTCGCTTGCACGCCGGCGGCTAATTTAATTGGTAATTTTCCTAAACGCGACATAATATTCTAAATTATTTGGTAATTAAAAAATTTCTCCGATTACTTCACCGCCAATTTTCTGCTTTTTAGCTTCTTTACCGGTCATTAAACCGCGAGAAGTAGAAATAATCGCCATGCCGAAGTTATTTAAAACCGTCGGAATTTCATCCTTAGTAACATAAATTTTCAAACCCGGCTTACTCACTCTTTGAATAGAGGAAATTTGCGGCTGGCCGTTCTTATGATATTTCAATTGAATTTTCAGCTCATCAAAATTATTATGAGAACCGTCTAAACCGCCCGGTATAATCGTCGTTTTCTTAATCCAACCTTCAGCTTCTATAATCTTAGCGATTTCATATTTCAATTTGCTGAACGGCAAAACGAGCTCCGTCTTTTTAACGGCGTAAGCGTTTCTTATTCTCGTAAACATGTCTGCGATGGGATCCATCATATTAGTAAAAAGTTATAAATTACCAGCTTGATTTTCTAATTCCCGGCAAATCGCCATTATCGGCCAATTCCCGAAAACAGATGCGGCATAATTTAAAATCACGCATAAAGCCGTGATTACGGCCACAACGCCAGCACCGATTTATTTTCCGCGTGGAAAATTTCGGTTTTCGGCTTGCTTTAACAATTAATGCAGTTCTTGCCATAGATATTTAAATTATTTGCTTTCTTTTTTAAACGGAAAACCGAGTAAGCGGAAAAGGGCTAATCCTTCAGCGCGATTCTTAGCGCTCGTACCGATACAGACTTCCAAACCAAAAACGTTATCAACTTCTTCAGCCCGAATTTCTGGAAAAGAAATGTGTTCTTTAAAGCCAACTGTTAAATTACCGGTTTTATCTACTGCTTTTTCATCCAAACCACGGAAATCACGCACGCGCGGGAAAGTCACATTCACTAAACGATCGATAAAATCATACATTCTTTGGCCGCGGAGAGTTACTTTAGAGCCAATAATTAGCCCTTCTCTAATCTTAAAAGCGGAAACTGATTTCTTAGCGGCGGTAAATACCGGTTTCTGCCCGGCGATTTTCGTTAAACCGGTAGCCACATTGGCAATAAATTCTTTCTCTTTAGCCTGATGACCAAAGCCAACGTTTAAAACTACTTTAGTTAAACGCGGAACGAGAAATTTATTTTTGAAACCGAATTCTGTTTCCAGTTGCGGTACAATGACTTTTTGATATTTTTCTTTAAATCTCATATATATCGTCTTACTCAATTATTTCCTGACATTTTTTACAAACTCGGAACTTTTTATCTTTTTTTCCTTCGGTCTTGATTATTTTAAAGCCGACTCTGGTCGCGCGACCGCATTTCGGACACACTACCTCTAAGTTAGTCGCATCCATAAAAGCCGGGAATTCAATTCTCTGCCCCTTTTCACCTTTGCGTTGCGGACGTAAATGTTTAATGGCTAAATTCAACCCTTCCACACTTGCTTTCGTCGCGGTTTTTTCATTACCCGGGAGAATCTGTAAGACCTTGCCGATCTTACCTTTATCCTTACCGGCTAAAATTTTTACTTTATCGTTCTTTTTGATATTCATACGTTTTTTATAAAACTTCTGGGGCTAAGGAAGCAATTTTAACAAAACCCGCTTTGCGCACTTCTCTAGCCACCGGCCCAAAGATACGCGTTCCTTTCGGTTCTTTCTTTTCGGCGTCATTAATAATTACACAGGCATTATCATCAAAGCGGACATAAGAACCATCGGCGCGTCTAATTTCTTTTTTTGTGCGCACAATCGCCGCTTTAACCACATCGCCTTTTTTAACCGCGGCGTGCGGCACGGCGGATTTAACCGCGGCCACGATAATATTGCCGACATGCCCGTAACGTCTTTTATAACCGCCTAGGACTCGGATACACATTACTTCTTTCGCTCCGGAATTATCAGCCACTTTTAAATATGTTTGAACTTGGATCATAAAATTATTATTTTATCACTCGCCATCTTTTATCTCGACTTAAAGGGCGACATTCTATAAAAGTCACTTTATCGTCAACCCGATATTCGTTCTTCTCGTCGTGAACTTTATATTTATGGCTAACGATATAACGCTTATGATATTTCGGATGTTTTTTAACAGTTTCCACCTTAACAACAATCGTCTTATCGTTCTTATCGCTCACCACTATCCCATGGAAACGGAGTTTCTTGGCTACCGGCTTGATTGTTTCTTTTTTGGACGCAGAGACGGTCATATTATTTTTGTTTGTTTAAGATAGTTAAAATTTGCGCCAATAATTTCTTAAGCGCTCTAATTTCTCGAATATTTTTCAATTGCTTGTTAGAATCTTTAAAACGTAAACCGCGGAGTTTCTCCCGATTGAGTTCTAATAGCTTCTGCAAGTCCGCAGGATTCTTTTCGTTTAATTCTTTAAATTCCATATAATTTTAATCTTCTGGTTTTTTATTCTTTACTGACAAACTGGCATTTTACCGGTAATTTATGTCCGGCTAATTCAATCGCTTTCTTAGCTATTTCTTTACTAATACCTTCCATTTCAAACATAATCATTCCCGGTTTGATAACGACGACATAATGATCAACCGTACCTTTACCTTTACCCATCGGGATTTCACCACCATGAGCGGTCACCGGTTTATCAGGGAAAATTCTAATCCAAATTTTACCGCCTTTATTGACATATCTGGTTAAAACGCGCCGCGCCGCTTCAATCTGACGGGAAGTCACCCAGCAAGCAGTAAGACTCTTTAAACCATAACTGCCAAAATTAATATTTAGATTACGGGTCGCTTTTCCGCCCCGACGTCGTTTATGGTCTTTTCTCCATTTAGTTTTCTTTGGCATTAACATATAATTTCGCAGTTGTTTATTTTATTCGGCAATCACTTCGCCGTTTTCCGGTTTATCTTTAGCGAACACCTCACCTTTATAAATCCAAACTTTAATTCCAATCGCCCCATAAGTGGTATGAGCGGCACCGCGGGCATAATCGATATCGGCTCGTAAAGTCTGCAGCGGCACTTTGCCCCAAACTAACTTTTCAGTGCGGGCGATTTCCGCGCCGTTCAAACGACCAGAAACAACAATTTTTGCGCCTAAAGCGCCGGCCCGTTCGATTTTACCTAAAGATTGCTTCATTACTTTTCGAAACGGCATTCTTTTTTCAATTTCTAAAATCATGCCCTGAACCATTATCTGTGCGCTTAAATTCGGGCGGCTAAATTCTTTAATATTTAAATTAATTTCACCCATGCGGAAATCTTTCAAAAATTTAACATGTAATTTCTTCTTCAAATCTTCGGCGCCATTGCCGCCGCGACCGATAATCAAGCCCGGCTTAGCGGTTGTAATATTAATTTCAATTTTATTAATACTGCGCAGAATTTCTACCTTATCAATTCCCGCTTCTTTAAATTCCTTGATTAAATATTTACGAACTCCGACATCCTGTTTGATATTTTTGATATATTTATCACCTTTCTCAAACCAAACAGATGGCCAAGTCTTGGTAATTCCCATGCGGAAAATTTTCGGATTAACTTTTTTACCCATATTATTATAATAATATATTACCCTGATTTGCGTCTAAACATTTTTGAACTAAAGCCTTTAGTGCCGCCTTCCATTTTTCCGTGGCCATGGCGACCTTCCATCCGCGGATCAACAATTTCCTGCCCCTTATCTTCCGCGATAATATTCTTTACTTTCGCTTCTTTCTTTTCTTTTTTAACTTTAACGGTCTTAGCGCCTTCCTTGGCTAATTTCTCTAATTTAACCGGTTCGGCAGTTTTAACGGTTTTCTTTTCTTTCTTACCGCTATCTTTTATTTCCGCTAAAACTAGGCCCAGATGAGAACCGCGCTGTCTGATAGTGGTCGCGCGACCATGAGCTTTAGGCATCCAGCGTTTCATTGTTACACCTTCGTCAGACCGAATTTCTTTAATATATAAATTATCTTTATCCAAATTATAAGTATTCACCGCATTGGCGATAGCGGATTTTATTAACTTAGCTACCGGAGCCGCCGCTAATTTATTGATAAATCGCAATTGGTCCAAAGCCTTATTCACCGGCATTTTGCGGATAACATCAATCACCAGACGAACTTTCTGCGAGGACATTTTCAAATGTTTTAAACTGGCTTTTACTTCCATATTATTTTCTTTCCGCCTAACGGCGAATTAAATTATTTTTTCTTGTCGGTAGCTTGGGTCTTGGCCATCTTACCGCCATGACCTAAGAATTTACGGGTCTGAGAAAATTCACCCAAACGATGACCAACCATATTTTCAACGACATAAACCGGAATATGTGTTTTACCGTTATGAACACCAATCGTAAAACCCACCATTTCCGGAGTAATCGTGCAAGCCCGATCCCAAACCTTAATTACGGTCTTATCGCCGGCTTTCAAATTCTTAATTTTATTCAGGATACGAGGATTGACGTAGGGTCCTTTTTTTAAACTTCTGGACATATATTAATTAAAGTTATTTTCGTTTCGCTCTTCTCTTAATTATTAAACGGTTAGAACGATTTTTACGTCTAGTCTTAACACCCAGAGCCGGTTTACCCCACATCGTTTTCGGATGGCGTAAACCAATCGGCTGCTTACCTTCACCACCACCGTGCGGATGATCAATCGGATTCATCGCTGTACCGCGAACCGTCGGTCTAATACCTAAGTGACGACTGCGACCCGCTTTCCCTAAAGAAATATGGCGATGATCAGGATTACTAACCTTGCCGACAGTGCATAAACATTCTTTCTTCACTAAACGAATTTCGCCCGAGGGCATCTTTAACTGCGCGTATTTACCTTCGATACCCATGACATAAACGACATTACCGGCGCCACGAGCGATTTTCGCGCCCGATCCCGGTTCCAGTTCTACCGAATTAACCGGCATACCAGCGGGAATATGCTGTAAAGGTAAAGCGTTGCCAGTTTTTATTTCAATTAATTTTTTAGAACTCATGATTTTATCACCGACATTCATTCCGTCCGCCGCGATAATATATCTCTTCGCCCCATCAGAATAATTAAGTAAGGCCAAACGCGCGCCACGATTCGGATCGTATTCAATCGCCGCGACCGTCGCCGGAATATCAAATTTATCACGTTTGAAATCGACTAAACGAACATAGCGTTTCGCGCCGCCGCCACGATGGCGAACAGTAATCTTACCGCTGGAATTTCGGCCGCCCTGTCGTTTTTTAATGACGACTAATCTTTTTTCCGGTTGATATTTAGTGACATCTTTAAAATCATCAAAAGTCGCTTCACGCCGTCCGGGAGTATTCGCTTTTACTTTTTTAATACCCATATATACAAGTTAAAAATTGAATGATTAAACGCCTTCGTAAATCTTAATTGTTTCACCCTTCGGCAGGGTCACAATCGCTTTGCGCCAGTTATTTCTCGTACCGCTAATCTTACCACGTCGGACTTTTTTTCCTAAAACATTAACGATATTAATTTTAATCGGCTTGATGCCATAAACCGCTTTAATCGCCTTAGCCACCTCTATTTTATTGGCTTTGCCGGAAATCACAAAAGCATATTTATTTTCTGCCGCTAAATTAGTCGCTTTTTCCGTAATTAAGGGTTTAATTAAAATGCGATAAGCCGGATGATTAACAACGGTCGCCGTCGCCTTCTTCCCTTTAGAGGCAGTTTTAACTACTGGAGCAGTTTCATTATATAAATCCTGCATGGAAACCGCTTCTTTTTTCTTAGCGGTCTTTTCCGGAGCAGATTTCTTATCTTCAGTATTTTTTTTGGAGCCAAATAAATCCATATGAGCAAAGTTTATGAGCTTATAAAATTATTTTCCGTAACGATCCGATAAAATCTGAATCGCTTTTTCCGTTAATAATAAATTCTTATAATTTAACAGATCAACTAAATTAATATTCTCCAGATTAATCAGCTTGACGCCGGCTAAATTACGGCCGGAATACTTGACGTTTTCGTCTTTAGAATCATTAATAATCAAGATATCTCGACGATCGGTATTTAAAACTTTCTTCTCCAGAGCGGTTAAAATAGTATTAAATTTTTTAGTTTTATATTCGGTTAATTTCAAATCATCTAGAATAACTAAAGTGCTAGTCGCGACTTTATCGGTCAAAGCCATAAATATCGCTTTCTGTTTCATTTTCTGATTGATTTTCTTTTTGAAATTACGGTCTTTAGTCGGACCAAAAGTAACACCACCGCCAATCCAAATCGGCGAACGGCTAGAACCAACGCGCGCTCGGCCCGTCCCTTTTTGCTTCCAAGGCTTTTTACCGCCGCCGGAAACTTCACTGCGATCTTTAGTATGCGCTAAAACCTGGCGAGCATTGGCTTGCTGGGTAACGACTGCCTGATGCAATAATTCGTTATTCGGCTTAATGCCAAAAATCTTCTCGGTTAATTCCAAGTCTTTAACAGCGGTGGCTTCTTGATTGTAAACTTTTACCTTAATGGACATATGATAATTAAAAAATTGAAAAATTAAGAATTTGCTTCTTCCGTCTTAGCCTCTTCTGTTTTTACTTCTTTTACTTCCTCAACTTTCGGTTCGTCTATTTTAACTTCTTCGGACTTTATTTCCTCTTCAGGAACTTTGGCAATTTCCGGCTGGCTAGCGACTTTTAAATTAACTTTTAAATCACCATCAGCTTTAATCATTACTAAACTATTAATCGCTCCCGGCACCGCGCCTTTAACGAATAAAATATTATTAACGGCATCAATCGCCGCCACTTCTAAATTAGTAGTGGTTACTTTAACGCCACCCATGCGGCCACCCATGCGCGTTCCTTTAAAAACGTGCGCCGGACCTTTCGGACCAATAGAACCAGGCATTCTTTCCTGATCTTTATTACCGTGAGTTTTTCTAAAGCCATGAAAACCATGTCTCTTAACGACGCCTTGAAAACCTTTACCTTTAGAAGTACCGGTGACATCAATCTTATCGCCGACAGTAAAAGCTTCAACCGTAACGACGTCGCCCGCCTTAAAATTAGCCGTCTCATCAATTCTAAATTCTTTAACATGAGTCGGTTTAACGTCAGTTTTTTTATAATGGCCTAATTGCGGCTTTTTAATATTTTTTTCTTTCCGTTCACCGTAAGCTAACTGCAAAGATTCATAGCCGTCCTTCGCCTTAGTCTTCACTTGAGTAATAACACAAGGACCGGCAGCAACCGGTGTAAGCGCCACAACCTGATCTCCCGACCAAATTTGCGTCATGCTTAATTTTTTTCCTAAGATAAATTTCATATTCTTTCAAAAAGTTTAGGTTACAAAAAAACTGGTTACGAAACCAGCTAAAAACAAATAAAAAATGAAAACTTTTTCTCCTAATTTTTTATGTTGATTTTAAAACTGATCTACCTCCAAATTTAATCGCTTGGCATTTAAATACTTTCTGAATTAACAGAGTTACTTAAATGAGCGGCAATTAATTATTTCTATTTTATATTACTACATTTTTATTTCTATGTCAACCCCGGCTGGCAAGCTTAAATTAGTCAAATCTTCAATGGTTTTAGCCGTCGGGTCAATGATATCAATCATCCTTTTATGGATACGCATTTCATATTGATTACGAGCGTCTTTATGGACAAAAGTAGAACGGTTAACCGTATACTTACGTTTCTCCATCGGCAAAGGAATCGGACCGAAAAATTTAGCGTCAGAGCGTTCAATAGTTTCGATGATCGTCTTTGTGGATTGATCAATAATCTTATGATCAAAGGCTTTGATCTTGATTCTAATCCGTTGTTTAAAATCTTTCTCTTCTTTTTTAGTTTCCGACATAATTAATTTCTTAATGGGCCAAGCCCGTTGATATACTCACTACAAACCCGCCCTTAACTAAGAGCGGGTCTAAGTGCTTATTTCAAAATCTTAGTCACCACGCCGGCGCCGACAGTGCGGCCGCCTTCGCGGATAGTAAATTTCTGTTTGTCTTCCAAGGCAATCGGCGCAATCAATTTAATAGTTAAATTGACCGTGTCGCCAGGCATAACCATCTCGGTACCAGCTGGTAAAACGATATCGCCGGTAACGTCAGTGGTCTTGAAATAGAATTGCGGCTTATAACCGTTAAAAAACGGTTTATGGCGGCCACCTTCTTCTTTAGATAAAACGTAAACTTCCGCCGTAAATTCAGTATGAGGAGTGATTGTACCCGGTTTGCATAAAACCTGACCGCGTTCTACTTCGGTTTTCTTCGTACCGCGAAGTAAGATACCAGCGTTGTCCCCTGCCATACCTGAGTCTAAAGATTTATTGAACATTTCAATACCGGTAACGGTCGTCTTTTTAGTGTCCATTAAACCAACAATTTCTACTTCATCGCCAACCTTAACCATACCTCTTTCAATACGGCCAGTAACAACCGTACCGCGGCCTTCAATCGAGAAGATATCCTCAATCGGCATTAAATAAGGGTGGTCAACATCGCGAGTCGGCTCCGGAATATAATTATCCAAAGCTTCCATTAATTTCATAACTGGTTCAGCATCCGGACCATTCGGGTTCTCTAAAGCCTTTAAAGCGCTCCCTCGAATAATCGGGGTAGTATCGCCCGGGAATTCATATTTCTTTAATAAATCACGGATTTCTTCTTCAACTAAATCAATTAATTCTTTGTCTTCAACCATGTCGCATTTGTTTAAGAAAACAATGATATACGGCACGCCAACCTGACGCGCTAATAAGATATGTTCTCTAGTCTGCGGCATCGGGCCATCAGTAGCGGCGACAACCAAAACTGCACCGTCCATTTGAGCGGCACCAGTAATCATGTTTTTCACATAATCAGCGTGACCAGGACAGTCAACGTGAGCATAATGTCTCTTTTCAGATTCATATTCCACGTGCGCGGTCGCAATGGTAATACCACGCGCTTTTTCTTCCGGCGCGGCGTCAATTTCATTAACGCTCTTGTGAGACGCTTTCATGCCTTTAGCAGCGAAAACGGCTAACATTGCAGCGGTTAAAGTAGTTTTCCCGTGGTCAACGTGGCCGATAGTACCGACGTTAACATGGGGTTTTCCTCGTTCGAACTTTTCTGTTGCCATGTTTTTGTTGTACGGCCCCCGCTTACGCGGGGTTTTTCTCTCTTTTGGAGAAACCAGCCGAACTAAAATTAATTATTTATATTTTATAAATTTATTCAACTTCTTGCGCTTTATCTTTCACTTGTGGCGGGATCGACCAGGCTTTTTTCGCCTTATTTTCTTCAGGCGAGAAAGACAAATCATCACGATTTTTCCACATCGAGATTTCGCGATTTATTTTATCAGTTAAATCTTCTTCTGTCAAATTTTCAGTTTTATTCTTAGAATCGCTAGAATTAGGGGCGACAATATTATTATTTTCCGCTAATTTTAGAGAAGCTTGGCTCACGGGCATAGCGACTGGTTCTTTAACGCCCGAGATCTTCGTATAAGCATTAAAATCCATTACGACATAAGATTCGTCAGGTTGATTAGCATCAAAAAGGATTACCCGATCGCCGGTCTGTTTTACTAAATTAAGAATTTTTTTTAACTGTTCGGGAAACATATTTTTAAACTAATTCTTCTTCTAACTCCGACGCTTCCTCTTTTTGGATTGTAGTTTTCGGTTCGCCTAATATTTTAATAAATTTTTCCACGACTAAGGCTAAATCTTCCAGAGCTTTAATTTTTTCTTCATCCGATAAATTAATGTATTGAGAATTATATTCTCGAGAATTACCATTAATTAATTCCGGTATCTTGACGGCGGCATCTTCTAAACGATTTAAAACGTCCGGATCAACTTTCCCCATTGAATCTTGACCGACTAAATGTAGAATTTCCAGAAAAGAAACGATCTGCAAAGCATTACTGAAACGAAAACGATTACTATCATAACATTCCTGCGCCTCCGGACTAAGCAGCTTTAAATGCTTATCCTCCCATTCTCTTCGGGCTGGATGATTATTCGTGAAAGAGTCTTCAATTAATGGCGCGGAAATAAAATTTTTAAGATCTTTAAATCCCGCTTCTAAAGACTTCAAGTAATTCGGGTCTATTTCTCCTTTAAAAATCTTTAGGTTTATTCTATCCGGTAATTCGCTCTTTCTTAATCTTATCGCCGGTTCAACAAATTTAAAATCATTACCGTATTGCTTCCCTGCCGCAATTAACTTATTCTGAATTTCTAACTCGTGTTTTTTTTCTTCTTCAAAATTTCCAAAATCATCTGCGTCTGTCGGCTGAGGAAATTTGGCATCAGGACTAAACATTTTATTTTCCCTGTTTTTCCTTAATCGCTTCTAAAATATTTCTGGGTACTTCAGAGTAATGAGAAAATTCCATTGTATAATTAGCTCGGCCTTGGGACATCGAACGTAACGAAGTCGAGTAGCCAAACATTTCGGCCAATGGCACTTTCGCTTTTACTACCTTGATATTCGCTCGATCGCTCATTTCTTCAATCTGGCCGCGTTTGCTATTTAAATCGCCGATAATATTACCCATATATTCTTCCGGCATCGTCACCTCAACTTTCATAATCGGTTCTAACAGTACGGCGCCCGCCTTCTGACAAGCATCGCGGAAAGCAAAAATAGCCGCCATTTTAAAGGCAATTTCCGAAGAATCAACTTCATGATAAGAACCATAATAAACCGAAACTTTAACATCAACCATCGGATAACCAGCTACGCCACCAGCCAACAAAGCTTCTTTAACACCTTTTTCAATCGCCGGAATAAACTCGCGCGGAATAACGCCGCCCTTAACTTCATCGACGAATTCAAAGCCTTTGCCGGCTTCTTGCGGTTCAACGCGCAAGGCGCAATGACCATATTGTCCTTTACCACCGGACTGCTTAACATATTTGTGTTCCGCTTCGGCCATTTTTGTAATCGTTTCGCGATAAGAAACTTGCGGATTACCAACATTAGCTTCCACGCCGAATTCGCGTTTCATGCGATCGACAATAATTTCCAAATGTAATTCACCCATACCGGAAATCAAAACTTGATTCGTTTCCGGATCGGTTTCAACTCTAAAGGTCGGATCTTCTTCCGCTAAACGCTGTAAAGCAACGCCCATTTTTTCTTGATCAACTTTCGTTTTCGGCTCAACGGCAATCTTAATAACCGGTTCCGGGAAAGTAATGGACTCTAATAATACTTCTTCACCTTCGGCGCAAAGCGTATTGCCGGTAGTGGTATTTTTCAAACCGATAACCGCAGCAATATCTCCCGCGCAAATTTCTTTAATTTCTTCACGATGATTAGCATGCATTCGAACTAAACGTCCGACCCGTTCTTTATTTCCTTTAGAAGAATTAACGATATAAGAACCGGCGGCTAATATACCTTGATAAACCCGAACAAAACATAATTTACCGACAAAAGGATCGGTCGCAATTTTAAAAGCTAAACCGACAAAAGGTTTATTATCATCAGCTAAAACCGGAATTTTCTTTTCTAAATCTCTAACTTCAGATGCTTCAATTGCCGGAACATCCAAAGGCGACGGTAAATATTCATTAACCGCGTCTAAAACTAATTGGACGCCGATATTCTGTAAAGCGGTGCCGCATAAAACCGGATAAATCGCGTTAGCAATAACGCCTTTTCTAATCGCTATTTTTAATTCAGCGATAGAAACTTCCTCACCGGCCAAATATTTTTCCATGGTCTTTTCGTCACATTCCACGGCTTTTTCTACTAAAGTATTATGAAATTCCTCAACCTTAGCTTTCATATCTTCCGGAATCGCAATTTCTTCAATATTAACGCCATTCATGCCAGAAAATTTATAAGCTTTCTTTTCTAAAATATCGATGACGCCGCTTAAATTATTTTCCGCGCCAATCGGCAACTGAATCGCTACCGCTTTCTGGCTTAAGCGAGTATGGATAGAATCAAGGCTCATATAAAAATCAGCCCCCATTTTATCCATCTTATTTACAAAACATAGGCGAGGAACATTATATTTATCCGCTTGGCGCCAAACAGTTTCCGACTGCGGTTCAACGCCGGCCTGGCCGTCAAACACCGCGACCGCCCCGTCTAGAACGCGCAAAGAGCGCTCTACTTCAACGGTAAAGTCCACGTGCCCGGGAGTATCAATAATATTAATTTTATTGCTTTTCCAAAAACAGGTAGTGGCCGCGGAAGTAATCGTAATACCGCGTTCTTTTTCTTGTTCCATCCAGTCCATTTCGGCCGCGCCTTCGTGTACTTCGCCGATTTTGTGCTTTTTACCGGTATAAAACAAAACACGCTCGGTAAAAGTTGTTTTGCCGGCGTCGATGTGCGCCATGATACCAATATTTCTAATGTTTTCTAACGCGTAGTCTCGGGACATAATTATAATAAATTTACTTTTAAAAAATATTCTAATTTATGATAAATTCATTTTTGCGAGAAGTGAGAAGTTTAAAATGAATTTAGATCTTTAAGAAGTTAAATTTTGAGACGGATTTAAGGAAAAGATGAGGATCGAACCGAGCCGTATTTGACATACGGCGAGGGAGAACCGGAATCTTTGACGAAAAAGCTGGCCAAAATTTAGCCTCGCTTATCTGGAAAAATGAGCAAAAGCTTTATTCGCCTCCGCCATTTTGTGGACAGCCTCTCTCTTCTTAACCGCTGTGCCTTCGCCTTCGGAAGCGTCAAAAATCTCGGAAGCCAGTTTAGAAGCCGTCGAACGTCCTTTACGGTCGTTAGCGGCATTAATTATCCAATTACAAGCTAAAAAATAACGTCTTTCACCCCGAACCTGAAAAGGCACCTGAAAGTTAGCGCCACCAACGCGTTTACCACGAACTTCAACGAGCGGGGTAACTTTCTTAATCGCTTTATTAAAAATATGGCGCGGATCCTGTTTAGTTTTGTCTTTTAAAATCTCAAAAGCATCATAGAGAATTCTCTCGGCGACGCTTTTCTTGCCGCGTTCCATGATGTAATTAATGAATTTAGCGATATTCTGATCGTTATACTTACTATCGCCTTCAATGTTTCTTTTAGGAGCTGGTTTACCTCTCATATAGATTAATGATTATTTTTTAGGTCTTTTAGCGCCATAGCAGCTTCTTCCCTGGCGTCTGGCTTCAACGCCGGACGCGTCAAAGACGCCACGGACAACTTTATAGCGGACACCCGGTAAATCCTTGGTTTTTCCGCCTTTAACTAGGACGATAGAGTGTTCCTGTAAATTATGGCCCATACCCGGAATATAAGCGGTTACTTCCATACCGTTAGATAAACGGACACGAGCGATTTTTCGTAAAGCGGAGTTCGGTTTTTTCGGCGTAGTCGTGGTTACCTTTAAACACACCCCTTGTTTAAAAGGCGCGCCTTTAGCGGTATCTTTTTTCTTACGATGTAGAGAGTCGAGGCTAGTATGTAAGGCTAAAGCGTTACGTCTTTTACCGACTTTCTTACGTCCACCGCGGACTAATTGGTTTATTGTTGGCATAAATACAAGGATAAATTCCGGCCTTATTTTAAAAACCGGGTTTACTTATAAGCAAAAATAATCCTGAATAATCAGGATATTTTTAATAAATATTTGATACTAATTTAATTTAACAAAATATAAAGCGAAAGTCAAGAGTAATTTATCTTAATTTTAGCCGGTTGCTGCGGTCTAGGCGGTATTTTACCCGCCCACGATAATCTTGAACAGCCAATTGACTAACGGCATGATTAGACCGCCGGCCAGCATGACAAAAAGGATAATAAAAATAAAGCCGGTTCGTTCGCTACCCAAATAGCGATTTCGCAGATGCTCCGGCAAAAAAACGGCCAGAATCTTGGAGCCATCCAGAGGCGGTATCGGTACTAAGTTAAAGACCATTAGAACGAGGTTAATATAGACGATAATTCCTAAAAGTCCAGAGAAAGTTAGGTTAAAAACCGGTAAAAATCTAATTAATAAGCCAAAAAATAAGGCAATAATAAGGTTGGCCAGCGGTCCGGCTAATGCGACTTTAGCGTCGCCGTATTTCTTATCCCGTAAATTATTAGGATTATACGGCACCGGTTTCGCCCAGCCGAAGACGAACGGCATCCCGGTAATCACCATAACCAAAGGCAAGAAAAAAGATCCGAACCATTCCAGATGCGCTAAGGGGTTAAAAGTCAGCCGGCCAGCGTCTTTGGCCGTATTGTCGCCTAAATGCCAGGCCATCCAGCCATGCAGATACTCATGGGCGATAGCGGAAAATATTAAAATAATAATTTGAAAGACTTCAATCATATGAATTTATTATAGCATACTAAGCTTGCGCCACAATAGACCAAGGCTTCACCGCCGTTAATTATTTAGCCACGTCTCGAAACTTGATTAATTTTAAAAAAGCTGTTAGGATAAAGATGATTTAAAAAATTAAGTTCTATATCTATGGCGAAAAAATGCGATTTATGCAGCCGGAGCGCGACCAAAGGCGCTTCCCGTTCCCACTCTAAAATTAAAACTTTGAAAAGACAAGGCATTAATTTACAAAACAAGGTGATTGAAAATGTCAAAGTTAAAGTCTGCACCTCCTGTTTACGAACGATGGCTAAGCCGAAAAGAGTTAAAGCAAAAAGAAAACCGGCGAAAAAAGCGGTCAAATAAATTCTTCTTACATATAAAAAAGCTGCTCTGTAAATGGGCAGCTTTTTTTGGTGGGAAAAGATAACTTTAGATAGTCGCTTCTTCCACCACTTCTTCCGTTTCTTCTGCTCTGACAAATTGTTTACACAACCTTTTTTCCAGAGAAAGATTGACGAAAGTGTTGATAATAATCTTTGAAATAACCTGTGCCTCATCGAGCGTGGTAACATTTCCACAGCCTTTACATAGATAAGAATTCGCCCAAGCTGGGAAAACTATAAAATCGTTTCCGCCACAATTTTCACAGCCGCTGGCTTTTTTTGTCTGGTCATTTGTCAAGATCATCTGATTGGCAGATTTTTCACTGACCGTCCATTTTTTTAGAGCATCCTTACTAAAAATAACCTCGTCGCCGACTTGACTTTGGGCGATGACAGCTCCAAGACTCATGTCTGAACTGTCTCCTTTAAATAATTTTTCCATGGTACATTAAATTTATTATTCGTTTTGTTTTAAATTATTATTAATTTCTCAAAGGACAAAAAAACCGTTCAAGTGATTTGAGCGGTTTTTGCTATATATGTTATTTTTTCGGTATAGTCTCTAATTCATAATAACGGCAAAAACCTCTCGGCGGCTTAAGAGTCCTAACAATAATAAG
>Ga0172381_10002571_pt1 | contig 19926 bp, 15 predicted proteins | sample Leawel6488metaG_FD_119754 | JGI IMG/M metagenome (GOLD analysis project Ga0172381, IMG submission 119754) | Leachate microbial communities from a municipal landfill in Southern Ontario, Canada - Leachate well 64-88 metaG | ecosystem: Engineered > Solid waste > Landfill > Unclassified | place...
AAACAAAAGCTAACCCAACAGCAACAAACACTTGGTCAATCAACTACACATTAGCCGCAGGTACAACAGTTGACGTATTGGTCTATGGAGACATAGATTCAACAACACCAGAAACAGCAACCAACAAAACAAGCGTCTTAGTTGAAGGAACAACAAATGAATCTTCAACATCTGTTCAAACAACAGGAGACTCAAGCGTAGTTGGCGCAGTATTGTCTGGTCAAAACATCGCTATTGGATCAGGTTCAGCATCAGCAACAATTTCTGGTTCAACACCAGAAGCAGCTGCAACTGCTGGCAACAAGTTGGTCACAGCCGCTATATACAAATTTACCGCTTCAAATGACACATATACAATCAAGGAAGCTAAACTTACCATTAGTGGTAATGATGCCGCCTCAGTTGAATATGCAACATTGTCCAACGGTACAAACACCTATACAGCAGCCTATGACTCAACAAGCAGCTGGTTCTACTTCACAGGTATGAATATCCCAGTTGGAACAAGCCCAGTATCTTTAACAGCAAGCTTAAAGTTAGCTGATGTTTCAACAAATGGATCAGATATTACAACTGGTAAGAACGTCAAGTTGACAATGTCTTACATCAAGGCATTAAACAGCCAAGGAGTTGTTAAGGAATCAAGCTCATCACCTGCCGGAGTCACATTGTCATCAGCAGCAGGAAATGATTTGTACGTTTTCAAGTCAATTCCTACATTCACAGTTGGCACAGTATCTGGCGAAGGAGATGTTCTTTCAGCCGGAAACTCAACAAAGATTTACGGATTCACAGTTGGAGCCGATACAGCAGGACCAGTATCTTTGAAACAATTGAAGTTTGATATATCCATTACAGACAGGAATAGCAATAATCCTATCTTGGATACATTCAAGTTCTTCAGAGGTTCAACTGAGATTACTGCTCTTGCAATCGTTGATGCTACAGGTCATGATTTAACAACCACAACCTCAACCATTGACGAAACAGCAAGTTCCGATGTATATGTAATCTTTAATACAGAAGAAACAATTTCAGCTGGTTCAACAAATACTTACTATTTGAAGGCCAGACCAACCAACTTCTCAAAGACTACAGCAACAGGTTCTGATAAAGTATCTGTAAGCATGGGAACAACTGATGCATCATCAGTTGCAGCATTGGATTATTACTTGGATGCACAAGCAACAGGTATCTACTACTTAGATGTAGCAGCTGGAAACGGAGACACAGCTTACAGTGTAATCTGGTCTGACAATTCAGCCACAGGTACAGATGCAGCTCACTCAACAGCAGTCGGTCACGACTACACTGATGGAGCTTCATCAGCAGATTGGTTCTCTGGTTATATGATCAAGAACCTTCCATTAGATACACTCACAGTAACAGCTGAGTAATCTAAATTTTATCTTTTCCTTCTTGTGAAAGGTTAAAAGATAAAACAAAACCGCCCTAACGCTTTTGCGTCGGGCGGTTTTTGTTTTATACACCTTTCATTATTTTAATTCGTATTATATAGTATAATAATGGGACTATAAAACAGTCCTAAGTCGAATACCATATAATTAAAAAACAATAACGATATTATCATGAACATAAAGAAAATATCAGCAGCAGTTTGTTTTGTAGCCGTTTTTGCCATATTCGGCATTGCAGGCTCGGCAGACGCTCTTACGATTAGCAGAGATCTTACTATTGGTTCATCGGGATCTGACGTAAAATCTTTGCAACAGTTTTTAAATAATAACGGGTATCCAATTGCATCAACAGGAGTTGGTTCAAAAGGATATGAGACAATGATGTTTGGCGGCTTAACTAAAGCTGCTTTACAAAGATACCAATCAGCAAACGGATTGACTGCAAACGGAATTGTTGACGCGGCAACCAGGGCAAAGCTGGCAGGAACCACAAGTACCTCTAGTTATACAATAGCTCAGTTGCAGGCAATGATTGTTTCGCTTCAGGCGCAGATTGCAGCATTGTTGGGCGGCAATAATACTTCCGGTACAACTACAACAACGGGCTCTCCTTATATAACATCCATTGAAGTCACAGACGGCGGAGATGAAAACTATATTGATAAGGGAGATAAAATTGAAATTACTTTTTCAGAAGCCATTGACCCAGAATCAATTAACGGAGAATTAGAGGATGGCGATACTGTCACAGGAATCACATATGGTCAAACGGGGGGAGTTAGCGTCACATCAGCAGGGAAGTTAACAGTTAAAAACATAGCAACTTTTTATGTTGGGGATGTTGAAAGTTCAAGCTTGTTTACTTCTAAAATTGCCTTGAGCTCTACCGGAAAAGTTTTGACAATCACATTAACATCCGGCAACGATGTTGAAATTACAGATGAAAATTTTGATACAGCCGCCCAGCTTAACGGAGCCGTTACGGATTTAAACGGAAATGAAATGGAAGCTGACTCAGAAATTTCTGACCCTGACGGCACATTTGGCGGACCAACAGGCGGGGGAGATGACGGAGATGATGAAATTGATATTTCTTCAATTGTTGTTTCCGACGGAGGGGAGGAAGACTATATTGATATTGGAGATGTAATTAAAATTACTTTTGATACGCCCGTAAAGCCTTCTTCAATTAACTCCGATTTAGATGTGGGCGATACAGTCACAAATATTGCATATTCTGAAGTCGGAGGAGTCCAGGTTTCTTCTGCAGGCAAGATTACAGTCAAAGGAATTGCAACCTTTGATATGGGATCAGTTGAAGAATCAGGAACTTTTACTTCAAAGATGAATTTGAGCGCCAACGGAAAAATTTTAACAATTACCATAACAAGCGGAACAGACATTGAAATTACTGACGAAGATTTTAGCGATGCCACTCAGCTTGGCGGATATGTTGAAGATGAAGACGGCAACGAAATGGAAGCAAATTCAGATGTTGATGACCCAACCGGTACATTTGGGGGAAATAACAGCAGCGATGATGATGACAATGACGGAGACGGTCCAACGATTGAGTCAATTGCAGTCACAGACGGCGGAGACGAAGGATATATTGATGTTAACGATATAATTAAAATTACTTTTTCAGAAGCCATTGACCCAGAATCAATTAACGAGGACTTATCAGCCGGAGATTATACAACAGGAGTTTTATATTCTGAAGTCGGAGGAGTCCAGGTTTCTTCAGGAGGAAAAGTCACAATCAAGGGTATTGCCACCTTCTATATGGGAGAAACAGAAGATAGCGATTCGGGAACATTTACATCAAAATTGGCATTAAGTTCAGCGGGTACAGTTTTGACAATCACTTTGACCTCGGGTAGCGATATTGAAATTGCAGATGAAGAGTTTTCTGAGACTGCTCAGCTTGGCGGATATGTTGAAGATGAAGACGGCAATGCAATGGAAGCTGATTCATCAATTGATGACCCAACAGGATCTTTTGGAGGAGGCTCAGATAGCGATGATGGACCTGCGATTGATGCAATTGTAATTTACGACGGACAAGATAACGGTTATATTGACGAAGATGACTACATTAAAATTACATTTACAAAAGCTCTAAAAGCTTCATCAGTAAATTCATCGCTTGATGCGGGAGATTATGTTTCGGATATTGTTTCTGACGAAACAGGAGGCATAAGCGTCTCTGCAGCTGGCGTAGTCACAATCAAAAACATTGCTTCATTTGATGTTGGGGATGTTGATGAAGGAGGAACTTTTGCTTCAAAGATTGCATTAAGCACTTCAGGAGAAGTTCTTACAATAACTTTGACAACAGGAAGCTCAATTGAAATTACAGATGAAGATTATGGTACAGCCAAACAGCTAACAGGAGTTATTGAAGATGAAGACGGCAACGAAATGCAGGCTGATTCATCAATTGATGACCCAACAGGAGGATTTTAATCCTTTCTGTCAGACAAAAAAACTACCCGAGTGGGTAGTTTTTTTGTTTGCAAACACTTAGGGCAGAAGTTTTAAAAACTCATCAACTTCGTTTTGGGCTTCTGGCATTAATTTTGCAAAATTTAAAGCCTCTTCCCTTGCTTTATCGTATTCTTTGAGCTGGTAATATGTGAATGCCAATGAAGAATGATAATCTGCAATTTCAGGATGCAATTTAATTAAAGTTTCATAAATATTTATTAGTTTTTCATAATTTCCGACTGTTAAGTATGCCCTGACCGCTTGGTAATAATTTTCGGTCGCCGGAAAAAATTTTGCAGTCGCCAGTTCAAAATTTTTGTCTGCTTCTTCATTTTGGTTCAGATATATTAGAGCTATCGCCTTTGTCCAATAGCACTCTCCATAGCTTTCTCCAAGTGAAATGCATTTTTCACTTTGCTTTAAAACTTCTTGATAGTCGCCTAATGTTAGATTCAACATCATTCTTTTAACTATAATTAACTGATGCCCCGGAGTTAACTGTTCTGCCTTGTCAAAATATCCAACAGCTTCTTTAGCAAGATTATTTTTAGTTTCTTGGTCTGTTTCTGAGCTATCAATAATAGAGGTTGTAAACCCGCCCAAAAAAAGCCACAACCTTGAATATAATGGCTGAATTTTAACGGCTTCTTTCATTAAAACAATTCCTTTTTTTGCATATTTAAGATTATTTTCAGGATAATACCCGGTACATTCTGACAAAGTATTAATATATCTTAATCTCGCATAAACGTCCAAAAAACTATGGTTTTCCAAAGCCTTATCTAATATTGAAAGGGATTCATCGCATTGTTTTTGCTCTGTAAGGCTATCAGCCTCTGTAATTTGTTCTCTTACATAAAAAGGGATAAAGGTGTATTGCCATAAAAATATTATAAGCAATAATCCTGCAACAAATATAATAATCGGTTTATACCAACTCACGCTGCCAGGCCACTTTTTATTTTGTTCTTCATCTAATGGAATATAGGTTAAATGCATTGTATAAGCAATGAAGAAAAAGAAAAGAATGAAGGTTGGTACGCAGTCAATGCTGAAAATATTTGCAACAAGATAGGCAATTAAAGTTGTTTGTATTGCCAAAGGAATCAGATTTTCGTTTGATTCCTTATTTTTTTTAATTTTTTGCAATTGCCAAATTGCAACTATAAAAATTGACAGATAAATAACCAAAGCTGGTAATCCTGCATCGCCAGCTGTTTGAATAAAAATATTATGAGCTCTATCCCACCATTCGGCTCCAATTTCCGAAAAGAAATGTTTGTCAAAGCCAACATAGAAATTTTCTATACCCCAGCCTAGAACAGGTTTATCCAAGGCGGCGGCTGCCCCTGCTTTCCAGGCTATAAATCTTGCATCATTTAAAACAGCATTTATCGAAGCTCTGGAATTTACAGATTGAAAAATTTTGTTATCTTCCAAAAATTGCGGATATTTATTTATAGTATTTGAGTATGTCACAAATCCTGCTATAAAAATTAAAATAGCAACCACCAAAATTTTTAAAGAAGCTATTTTTTTGGGATAAAACAGTAAAAAATAGATTAATCCCACAACTATTCCAACATAGCAGGCGCGGGAGCTAGTAATTAAAATTGTAATAAAAAACAATAAAACAGAAAAAATATAAAACAGTCTTAGATATTTTTGTTGCTTGTGCTCAGAGGAGTATTCCTTAATTGAAAGAGCTAAAGTGATAAAAAACAGAAATAGCAGATAAACCCCCAAAAATATTGGGTTGCCAATTGTTGAAGATGGTCTACCGACAGCTTTTACAAAAATTGTGCTCAAGAGACCGTAGTATTGAATTATTGCTACAAGAGAGACTAAAATTCCAACAAAAATAGACCAGTTAATATATTTTTTCCAATCTTCTTTTTTTGACACAAAAAAGATTAAAAAAGCAAATAAAATATATAGCCCAAAGTTTATAAATCCACCAGATCTTAATGGGGAACCCCAAAAACTAAAATATGGGTCAACCGAGAAAATGCTTGAGACAAAATAAATCAAAAATAATCCTGCCAGTCCCCAGGCAATCTTATTTTTTCTAATGTTTGGCAGGTTTAGTTCGTCTTTTTGGTATAAAAATTGGTACAAAAACAAAAATAAAAGAATTGCCATTACACTTCTAAAAACTATGGCTTTTCCCCAATCCGGCGGATAAAACCAAGGCGACCAAGTTAAAAACGGCAAAGCTAAAATTATAAAAAACCCAGTTTTATACAGCCAATGCCATCTGTTTTGTGTCAAATTTTTATTGTTGCTTTTCATGGTATTTTATGATAAAAAGATTAAATTAGTATTATATGATGATACAAGTTATATATGGAAAAATCAACGAAAAAGATAGTTATAACTTCAGGCTATTTTAACCCTTTGCATATTGGTCATATAAATTTAATGAGCGAAGCCAGGAAGCTGGGCGATTTTTTGGTTGTGATTGTTAATAATGATGAACAGGTGAAGCTAAAAGGGTCGGTTCCATTTATGAAAGAGGAAGAGAGAGTTGAGATAATTAAAACTTTAAAGTTTGTTGATTATGTTTTTCTTTCAATTGATAAAAATAAAACAGTTGCAGAAAGTTTAAAAAGTATTGCAAACTTGTACCAAGGAAATTTCCTCTTTGCAAAAGGAGGAGATAGAAACATAAGTAATATTCCCGAAAACGAAAAAAAGGTTTGTGAAGAATTTAACATAAAAATAATAAATGATGTTGGTGGGGGAAAGGTTCAAAGTTCTTCTTGGTTGTTAAAAAATGCTGCAGAGCAGAAAAAAGCTTAATATGAAGAGTAATTTTTTTTCGGTTTCAAACATAAAATCTTTATTTTTTGAAAATAAAACTTTAAGGCAAACGATATTAAAAAACACTTTTTGGCTTTGGGTAGCTGAGGCAGTGGATAGGGGAATATCGTTTTTAGTAATTATTTTATTAGCCCGTCATTTTGGACCAACGATTTATGGGCAATGGGCATTTGCCTTGAGTTTTGTCGCAACCTTTGCCATATTGGCTGATTTCGGATTTAATACATTAACTGTTCGTGAAGTTGCTAGGGATAAATCTAAAACTGCGCAGTACATTGATAATATGCTGGCGATGAAATTGATTTTAGGATTAATCTCCTTTGGTCTTATTGTATTCTCCATTAAATTTTTTAACAAAGATGCAGAAATAGTAAAATTAGTTTACGGATTGGGGGTATATATTATAATATATACCTTTTGCACCTTTTTCCGCGCAATATTCCAAGCAAATGAGAAGATGCAATACGAAGCTGCCTGTAGGGCGGTTCAAAGCATAAGCCTGTTGTTTTTAGTGGTTTTTTTTATAATAAATAAAAGTCCGATTATCAATATAAGCTATGCATATATTATTTCGGCAATATTAGGCACCGTAGTTTTTTTAATAGTTATCTGGAACCGTTTTTCAAATTTTTTTTACGAAATAGATATAAAGATCTGCAAGAAAATTTTATCAGAGGCTTGGCCGTTTGCTTTGGCCACAGCCTTTGCAGTAATTTATGGGCAGGTAGACACAATTATGTTGTCTATAATGAAAACAGATTTAGTAGTCGGGTGGTATAACTCTGCGTATGCCTTGGTGGCGGTCCTATCAATAATTCCAGGATTATTGATGACAGCTGTATATCCCAAACTATCCGACAGTTTTTTAAATTCAAAACCGCTATTTGTAAGATTGTATAAGGCAAGCTTAAAATACATTTTTTTAGTAAGTATAATAATATTTCCTTTGCTCTTTTTATTTTCTAGACCAATTATCCTATTGTTATATGGAAGCGCCTATATTAATTCGGTAATTATTTTTAGAATTTTGTTAAGTTTCAGTTTTTTCCTTTTTGTCAATTCTGCTCTCACTTATGTTTTGTATGCCATGGGAAGACAGATATCCTGCATTAAGATTATGATGTTGGGATTAGTATTTAATATTATATTAAATCTTTTATTTATTCCTGAATATTCTTATATTGGAGCCAGTATAGCAGCTATTATTCCTCAAATTTTGATATGTTTGTTATTTTTTTCGTCAATTAATAAAAAATTATCAAGTAAATAGTTAAATTATCTTGTAGTATTTTTACTCCCAGATATTTAGACTGTTTATTTTTTCAGGTTATGTCGCAACTTAAAAAGATAGTCAAGCCGGTTTATGAGAAAATTTTCGGCGATTTTAAAAAGACTTTTAAAAAAGAGTTATCCGGTTGTGATTCGGTTTTGGATTTAGGGTGTGGAGGTAATTCTTTAATTCAGCTTTGTGACGCTCGCTTTAAGGTTGGAGTTGAATTGTTTGATCAATATATAGAAGAGAGTAAAAAGAAGGGTATTCATAATCAATATATTAAGGAGGACGTCACAAAGGTTGATTTCCCTCCAAAATCTTTTGACGCCGTGATGATGATTGATGTTTTGGAGCATATTACAAGAGAAGATGGGCTTAAGTTGCTGGCAAAGATGGAAAGCTGGGCAAAGAAAAAAATTATTATATATACACCCAATGGTTTTATAGAGAATGATTGTGTGGATAACAATGTTCTTCAGGCTCATAAGTCGGGATGGAAACCGGAAGATTTTAAGAAGTTAGGGTTCAGAGTTTATGGAGGTAGTGGGTGGAAACAACTTAGAGGAAAGGCAACTATTTTAAAATATAAACCTGAAAAATTATTTTTAGTTCTTTCAGATATGTCACAAAAAATTGTTTATTATTTTCCAGAAGTAGCATTTCATATTTTTGCAGTTAAAGATATTAAAAAAAATTAAAAATATGGAGTTAAAAAATAAAAAAGTTTTAGTCACGGGTGGAGCGGGATTTATTGGATCCTACGTTGTAGACGCCTTAATTAAAAATGGCGCTGAAGTTTTGGTTATTGATAATCTTTCAACCGGCAGAAGGGAGAATTTAAATCCAAAAGCAAAATTTTATGAAATGAATATTGCCGATTTAAATATTAAAGATATTTTTGAAAAAGAGAAACCAGAAATAGTTTATCATTTTGCCTTTAATGTATTGGTTCCTAAATCGGTTGAAAATCCATTAATAGATATGGATAGTATCTCAGGCTCTCTTAATGTTTTGATTAACTCCCAAAAATCAGGAGTAAAAAAAGTAATTTTTTCATCGTCAGGGTTTATTTATGGCAATACAGATAAATTACCAGTAAAGGAAACGGAGCCTGTAGATCCTATTTCTCCGTATGTTGTTGCCAAATATGCAGTAGAAAATTATCTAAAATTTTTTAATAAGGCTTATAATCTGCCTTATGTTATTTTTAGAAACGCAGCTGTTTATGGTCCCAAACAAATAACTGGCGCAATGGCAGACTATATAAGAAAATTAAAATCAGATACGCAAGCAGAAATATGGGGTGACGGAAATAAAACGAGAGATTATGTTTTTATAGATGATGTTGTAAAAGCAAATTTATTGGCGCTAGACTTGCCTGATAACTTTTCGGACCCGGTTTTTAATATTGGCAGCGGAAAAGAAACTACCCTTAACGAGCTTTATAAAAAAATAGCATTTTTATTGGGAAAAGAAGCTAAGCCAATTTATCATCCAGAAAGACCCGGTGAACAGATTAGATATTGTTTAGACAACTCAAAAATTAAAAAAGAACTTGGCTGGAATATGGATTACGATTTAGACGAGGGGTTAAGCGTAATCATCAAAAATCTAAACAATCCTATTTAATTTTAATTATGACAACAATTTTAAAAAAATGTTTAGCCTATCTTAGAAGTTTTGCCAATAAGAAAAAGATGTTGAAATTCTATTCTCAATTTATCAATGAGGGAGATTTATGTTTTGATGTTGGAGCTAATATTGGAGACAGGACAGGCATTTTTTTAAAGCTAGGCGCTAGAGTTGTCGCCATAGAACCTCAGACTATTTGTCAAAAAATAGAAAAAAGATATGGCAGTAATAAAAATTTAATTGTAATTAATAAGGGGCTCGCTGATAAGCCAGGGTATCTGGATTTATCAATTTGTGATAGTTGTAGTGGCATTTCAACAATGTCCAATAAATGGAAAAAGGAAGGAAGGTTCTCCAATAATTATAATTGGGTAGAAACCAAATCTGTACCAGTTGTAACTTTAGATTCATTAATAGCTGAATATGGGGCACCTAAATTTTGCAAAATAGATGTTGAAGGATTTGAATATAATGTTTTGAATGGTTTATCAAAACCAATGTCTTATATGTCGTTTGAGTTTACAAAGGAGTTTTTGGATGACGCAAAAAAATGTGTAGACCGTCTGTCTTCGTTGGGTGATGTAGAATTTAATTATTCACTCGGAGAATCAATGGAATTGTCTTCTAAAAATTGGATGTCGTCCGCCGAAATTATCTCAAGAGTCGAGGGAATTGATGACAATGATCTCTGGGGGGACATATATGCTAAGTTTTTAGTTTAGTAAATTTTTAATGAATATGTCAGAAAATAAAGAATTTTTTATTTCTATTATTACCCCTGCTTATAACAGTGGCAAATTTTTGGAGGAAAATATTTTAAGTGTTAAAAACCAAAGTTATCCCTTTATTGAGCATATTGTTATTGATGGCGGATCAACAGACAATAGTTCAGAAATATTAAAGAAATATGAAAAAACATACAATTTAAAATGGATTTCAGAGAAAGATAACGGGTGTGCTGATGCCATGGATAAGGGATTTAAAAGGGCAACAGGAGATATCTATTGTTGGCTTGATGCAGATGATACGTATCTGCCGGGGACAATAGAAAAAGTAATGAATATTTTTCAAAAAAATCCAGACATAGATGTTGTTTTTGGAAATTGCTTAATATCCGATTCAAAAGGAAAAATTATTGATTACAGAAAATATACGGATTTTGACCCAAAAGCTTTAGTTTATACAGGAGCAACTTTTGGATCGCAAATAACTTTTTGGCGTAAGGATTTGCATAACAAAATAGGAGGATTAGATACAAAATATTTAAGAGCTTCAGACTGCGATTTTTTTATAAAAATGAGTTTGTCAGGAGCAAAATTTTTTCATTTGAATAAATTTTTGTCTGTCTATAGGCGTCATCCGGGACAACTTACAAAATCTTTTGATATTTGTAAAGCTGAGGTTGCAGAGATTTCTAAGAGGTACTCAGATAAAAATCTCACCCTCAAACAGTTTGCTTGGAATAAGAAAAAAGCCGTTTTAAAACGTATTTGGTATTTTATAAAACAAGGAGATAGTTGGTATATTTTAAGGAGCGCGCTAAAACGCTTCAAAATTTTTTCTATCAATGAATAGTTACTATGGGAATATTTAAACTGTGCAGAAAAGTTGTTAATAAATTTATTTCAAAAACGTTTGGCTTTTGGCAGATGCTAGGTTTTCATGTGACACCTGTTTATTTTTATGAACCGATACCGGACACCAAGAAATTAGGAAAAGATATCTGGAATAAAAAATCTGAAATGATAGGGATTGATTTAAATGAGCAAAAACAGTTAAGTTTGCTTTCCATTTTTATGGAAAGATATAAAAATGAATATGATTTGTTAAACAACTGTAAATCATATTATGGTAGCGGACTAAATATGGAAAATAGCGAATTTAGGTCAGTAGATGCAGAAATCCTTTACTGTATGATTAGACATTTTAAACCAAAAAGAATATTCGAAATTGGATCCGGATATTCAACGGTTATTATGGCTAGGGCTATAGAAAAGAATAGAGAAGAAAAATTTGCTGACTACAAGCTAACATCCATTGATCCTTATCCTAAAAAATTTATTAAAAGTAGCATGCCCGTTTTTTTTAGTCTTATAGAAAAACAAGTACAAGAAGTGGGATTGAATGAATTTGATAAATTGAAAGAGAACGATATGCTTTTTATAGATTCAAGTCATATGCTTAAGATTGGAAGTGATGTTCAATATGAGTATCTGGAAATATTACCCCGTTTAAATAATGGAGTTTTGGTACACATTCATGATATATTTTTGCCACATGAATATCCTAAAAATTGGGTATTAAATGAACATTTATTTTTTAACGAGCAATACTTGCTACAGGCATTTTTAATATTTAATAGAAAAATAGAAATTTTGTGGGGCGGGAGTTTTATGCATTTAAACCATAAAAAAAGGTTAAAAAATGCTTTCGGTTCTTATGATCAATATGTAAATTGGCCCGGAAGCTTTTGGATGAGGACAATTTGTTAAGATAATATTATGGATATAGAAGAATACTCAAAGTATAGACAATTTTATAATGAAGATATACCAGAACTGCTGCTGAAATATATTAACAAAAATAATTGGAATAATTATTTAGATTTAGGGTGCGGAGACGGATCTTTGCTAAATGCCTTGAATAAAAAAGGTTATTTGGATAATAAGACCGTTTATGCTGTTGATTTATCTGAAAACAGAATTAATTTGGTCAAAAAGATAAATAAAAATTTTATATGTTTAGTGGGAGACGCATGTAATATAAAAAATATCCAAGACGGTAAAATTGATTTTTTAGTATCTTCACAAGTAATAGAACACGTTAAAAGTGATGGAGATATGGTAAAAGAAATTTATAGATTGATGAATAAAGATGGTGTAGTCTATATCTCAACTGTTTTTAAAAAATGGTACGGCTGGTATTTTTATAGGTGTAATAATAAATGGACGTTAGATCCCACCCATTTAAGGGAATATAACACAGATAACCAGCTATTAGATATTTTTGTTAAAAATAGTTTTGATATTTTGGAAAATAGAAAGGTATTAGTTAAAAGATCAATAGTAGATTTCTTTTTGAAAAGGGTGGGCGGAGATAGAGATGTATTTATCAAATATCCATTTTTAAAATTTATCAGGAATCTTAATATGCCAATTTTTGGATATTATAATTGGGAAATAGTATGCAAGAAAATTTAAAACAAAAAAAATATAGGGTTGCTATTATTACTCCAACACCTTTCCATTATCACACTCCTCTCTATAAAAGAATAGAGGGGGGGTCCCAGATAGATTTGACAGTTTATTATTGCTCAGATGAGACATTAACAGGTATTGATATAGAAAGAATGTATCATATAAAAGATAAGATGATTGATTCAGAGGATTTACTACAGGGCCATAATTATAAATTTTTGAAAAATTATTCCCCATATCCTTCTTATATGCGATGGCCGATTGGGTTGATAAATTTTAGTATTTGGAAAGAAATCAAAAATAATAAATATGATGTAGTCATTATTCAGGCATGGAACAACTTTACATGGTGGCTGATTGCTGTTGCCTGTATAGTTTTTAAAACCCCTTATATGTTTATGACAGATGCAAATGAGCTAGGAAGATATTCAAAGATGGGTTTTAAAAAAACATTTAAAAAATTTTTATTGGGGAACTGTTTATTTAAACGGGCAAGAGGATTTTTAACATCTGGGATAGCTAATGAGGAATTTTATAATTATTATGGCGTCTCTTATAAAAAAATGAAAAGAATGCCGTTCTCTTGGGGATATGATGAGATTTTAGAACTAGCAAAAAAAATAAAAAACCAAAGAACTGAAGATAGAAAACATTTAGGGATTGACGAAGAAGATATAGTATTTTTATATGTTGGAAGACTTTCAAGAGAAAAACTTCCCTTAACTCTTATTGATGCCTATGATAAAGTTAATAATAAAAATAAAAAACTTTTTCTTGTCGGGGCAGGTCCAATGTCAGAGGAGATTAAGAAATATGTTATTGATAAGAAAATAAAAGGCGTCAGATTTCTTGGGTTTCAAAAAAGACCACATTTGTTTAATTTTTACAATGTAGCCGATGCGCTTATTCTACCATCTGAAATAGAGCCATGGGGAATTGTAGTTAACGAGGCTATGTGTTTTGGGCTTCCGATTATCGCATCTGATAGGGTTGGCGCAGCAGTGGATTTGGTTAAAGATAACTACAATGGATTTATATTTCCAGCCGGCAATGTTAAAAATCTTGCTATATGTATAAAGAGTATATCCGATATGACATCAGAAGAAAAAGCGCTCTTTGGAGAAAGATCCTTAAATATTATTACTGACTGGGTTGAAAAAAATAATCCAGCACAAAGAATGTTAAAAGTTTTAGAATTACTAAAATAATATAAATAATAAAAATGAATATTTTAAAACGTATTTCATATAACCCATTTTCAATCAAGCTGGTGAAGTTCCTTCATTTGAGACCTATGGCAAGAAAAGTTTATTATCTTTTATTTTGCCCTAAGGACAATATAGTAAACGTAAGTTTATCAGGAATTTCTGTAAAATTTTATGCCAAAAATCCGGATGAATTAAGGCTTATTGAGTCTGTCACGGGTGGCAAGGGGGAAAAGAGAGTTTTGTCATCTTTAGTTTCTCTCTTACAAAATGGAGACATAGTTTACGACGTCGGTGCCAATGTGGGGACATATTCTGTTATATTGGCAAAATCAGTCGGAGCCAGCGGTAAGGTGTTTGCTTTTGACCCGGAAACAGAAAGTTTGGTGAGGCTTGAAGAAAACATAAAGCTTAATAATTTGAATAACGTTGCGGTAATAAATAAAGCCTTGGGGGAAAAAACAGTTTCTGGAAAGCTTTATATTAGTGGAACAACAGGAAATTTTAGCTTGGTAAATATTTATGACAAAGAAGCAAAATCAGAAACGGTGGAGATTGTAAATGGAGATGATTTTGCAAAACAACAAAATATCCCAGCTCCAAAAGCAGTAAAAATTGACGTTGAAGGATATGAATATTCTGTTTTGCTTGGATTAAAACAAACATTAATGGACCCAAATTGTAAAATTATTTGCTGTGAGATTCACGTTGGTCTCTTTCCAGATGGGATAACGGAGGAAAAAGTTATTGAACTGATTAAATCGTTTGGCTTTAAAAAGATAGAAACATTTAAAAGGTCTTTTAGTGCTTATCACATAATTGCTCAAAAAAATGATGAGGCATAAGGTTTTAGTTTGCGCATACTCCTGTGTTTCTGAAAGCGGAGTAAAAAATATTGGCGGAGAAGCGGAATTGGGCTGGAATATCATAAAACAACTTAGTCGGTTTTTTGATGTTTACGTTTTGACACATAGTCATAATCAAAAAAGTATAGAAGAGCTGTTAGCTAAAGAAAAGATATCTGATGTTCATTTTTTTTATACAAAACTCCCGACTGCGTTTAGCTTTTTAGAAAAATTTCATAAGGGGGGAATACAAATATATTCTTATCTATGGCAAATAAAGGCTTATTTTATCGCTAAAAAATTACACAAAAAAAATCATTTTGATGTTTTTCATCATGTCACTTATGCAAATGATTGGATGGCAAGCTACATAGGAGCCTTATTGCCAATTCCTTATTTAAGAGGTCCTGGGGGCGGAGCGCATTTTGTCCCAAAAGAATTCGTTAAGGAATATTCTTTAAAGGAAAAATTAGCAGAAAAAATAAGAAGTATCGGGCAATGGTTGTTTAGACATGATCCGTTTTTTATAATTGGACAGAATAAGGCACGGGCAATTTTGGTTTGCAATAAAGAGGCTTTTAATGCCCTACCAGAAAAATGGCAGAAAAAGTCATCTTTTTTCCCAGTTAACGGAGTTTTAATAGAAAAATCGCATTTGATAAAAAATAAGGCATTTGATAAAGATTTTTTAACCTTATCTGCAGGAAAACTTTTAAAAATAAAAGGCTTTGACATAGCTATTAAATCTTTTAAAAATTTTTCAGAACATAGTTCAAATTCTAAATTAATAATTGCGGGCGACGGACCAGAATTAAATAATCTTAAAAAACTCGCCGAAGATTTGGGTATTAAGGACAAGGTAATTTTTAAAGGTTGGCTGAATCATAAAAATTTGATAGAAGAAATTGATAATACTGACGTTTTTTTATTTTGTAGTCTGCGAGATGGAGGAGGGGCTGTTGTTGTTGAAGCTATGGCTAAGGGCAAACCGGTTGTTTGTTTTGATTTTGCAGGACCCGGGTTTCATATAGACGAAAAGTGCGGAATAAAAATAAAACCGGAAAATCCAAAACAAGCAATTAATGATATTTCAAAAGCACTGGAAAAATTATATTCTAACAAAGAATATAGAATTAGCCTTGGGATTAATGCCAGGAAAAAAGCTGAAACAGAATATGATTGGAATAAATTAGGAGACAGATTAAATGAAATTTATATTGCTACGCTAAATAATAAAGAAATTTTATGATAAAAATTATCATAGAAAAAATTAAAAAGCATAAGAGCTACATATTGGCAAGTTTTTTGTGGCTTTGTGTTTGGGCAACCTACAATACTGATATTTTTAGATTGTTTAATCCTGGATTTCCACATAATACTTTTGACTTAATTCATGGTATTCGCAGTCTTTTTCCATTTATTGCTTTAGCTATAGCGATTGTTATCTTAATAAAAAATAAAAAATTTGACAGAAATCTATTAAAGGGACCGTTGGGTCTGCTTTTGATATATTCAATTATCGGAATTATTGCTTCTATATTTTCAAAAAATTTGTTGCAACCCTTTTATTGGGGAGGGCTCTATTTATCTGCAATAATAATATTATCCGCGATTGCAACAAGTCCGGATGCAGTAAAAAAGGTTTCAATTTTAATCAGAATTAATTGGATTATAGCTGGTTTGATAGCTTTTGGATTGACAGTTGCATTTTTCTCATATCCCGGGGTATTTTCATCCCAAACGTTTCAGCAATTTTTGTCCGGACAGAGACCATATGAAACTATTAAAAATGTCACAGCCGCCTCTGACTTTTTTGGAATGCCAGGAACCAGACCAACTGGACTAGGCAGATATGCGGGAATCGCAGCCATAATAGTTTTTACAAGTTTTTGGATATCTAAAAAGAACCAAAAAATTATTTGTTCATTTTTGTTTTTTATCTTTTTTTCTATTCTCATTTTTTCTCGCGCAAGGACTTCGGTCGTCGCTTTTATTATATCAGCGCTGATAATAGCTTGGTCTAAAAGTAGATCAAAGGTTAATTTTTTAATTATAACAATTACATTTTTACTGTTATTTTTGCCCACAAATTTTTATCAATTTTCATGGGCATATTTAACACAAGAAAATTTAATAGAGAATAGAACCGTAGCGCCCAGTATCGTGCAAAGCAGCGTTGGTAATCAATGTGGTCAGACCGGTGCCGATATTCAGCAAATAAAAAATCAGTCAGTGCTTACCCTGAGTGGAAGAACAAGCGGAGTTTGGACAGATGCAAAAAGTCTTTTTTTGAGTTCTCCCTTAATAGGCAGGGGATTTCATGCAGATAGAATATTTTTAGATGGCCAGCATGCTCATAATTCATTATTGCACGCATTGATTCAATCCGGCATTATCGGGACTTTATTTTTTGCGGCTGCTTTTTTACTTTCTTTTATAATTTTAGTCCGGCTTTTTATTAAATATCCGAAAAATATCATTTTGATTGAATCAATTGGCATTTTAATCTTTTTTACTGTTAGGAGTATTACGGAATCATTTGCATATTTTGGAGCAGATTATCTTTTTGTGGTTCCGATTATCGCCTATGCTCAATGTTTAAATAATGAAGTTTTAAGAAATAACAAAGGTAGTAATAACAAAAATTCAGTTATAAATTTTGCCGGCACTAAAGTAAATGCAATTCAAATCCCAGAAGTTTTGGAAAAGATGTCAAATTGGATAAAAGCAAAAACTCAAAAGACTCGTTGGGTAGTTGTTACTGGAATGCACGGAATTGTAGAAGCCAGTAAAAATCCAGAATTTGAAAAAAATATTAATAGTGCAGATTTGTTTGTGCCAGATGGCATCTCATTAGTTTGGCTGGCAAGATTTAAAGGATTCAAATTAAAAAGAAGAGTTTCTGGCGCCGACCTAATGGCAGAATTTTTTAAAGTTTCATCTAAAGAGGGTTTTACTAACTATTTTTATGGCGATACAGAAGAAACACTTAAAGTTTTAAAAGAAAAATTAAATGTTGAATTCCCGGGTTTCAAAATAGCAGGAACCTATTCGCCGCCTTTTAGAGAATTAACGACGGAAGAAGATAAGCAAATTATACAAATGATAAATCAGGCGCATCCAGACGTTTTGTGGGTCGGGCTTGGTTTGCCAAAACAAGAAAATTGGATTTATAAACACAAAGATGAATTAAGCGTCCCTGTTGTTGTTGGTGTTGGAGCCGCATTCAAATTTTTATCTGGAAAGGTTAAAAGGGTTCCAAAATGGATAGGAAATTTAGGGTTTGAATGGCTTTGGAGATTATTTTGTGAACCTAAAAGAATATGGAAAAGAGTCTTTTTAGACGGTCCGATATTCTTTGGACTAGTTATTAAAGATTTATTTAAAGATTATGAATAGATATTTGAATTATTTCAAAAATAAATTAAGAGATATTTTAAGAACACCAATTGTCTTAGAAAATTATTTTAGAGATTATTTTTTGTTTTTAAAATTATCAAGGAAAGATAATAGGGGTTTTCGTATGGGGTTGGGCAACTTATATCCATGCATTAGAGACAATACAAAAGAGGTGTCATCTGATTTTCATTATATATATCATCCAGCATGGGCAGCTAGAATAATTGCAACTACCAAACCAGAATTTCATATTGATGTTTCTTCAATATTATATTTTTCTGCGATTATCTCAGCCTTTGTGCCGGTGAAATATTACGAATTTAGAAAGGTTGGTATTAATTTGAGCAACCTAACCATTGAGCAAGCTAATTTACTTTCACTCCCTTTTAAGGACAACAGCGTCAAATCAATTTCTTGTATGCATACGGTAGAACATATAGGTTTAGGAAGATACGGTGATGCCATTGATTCAAAAGGGGATTTAAAAGCAATTGCAGAGCTAAAAAGAGTCTTAGCGCTTGGAGGTTCTCTATTGTTTGTGGTGCCTATCGGAAAATCCGGAATTTATTTTAATGCTCATAGGGTCTATTCATATGCCCAGATTATGGAATATTTTTCCGATTTAACACTCAAAGAATTTACTTTGATTCCAAAGAACAATAAAATAGTTTATAATGCCACTAAAGATTTGGCAGATAAAGAAGATTATGGTTGTGGCTGTTTTTGGTTTACTAAAGAAAAATAATATGCTTTATTCTTACGCAAAACTAAGTAAATATGATTTTGGATTTGTGAGGTTTTTAGGAGTCGGCTTGGGAAATTTGTTATTTCCTTGGGCAAGATCGGTTATAGCAGCTGACAAATATGATTTAAAATTGATTGAGCCTACTTGGCTGCAGGTAAAAATTGGTCCGATTTTAAGAATGGAAAAGGATTTACGTTTTTATAGTGATTTATTTTATAAATCTCCAGATGCAATCGGGGGTTTTCCGAAGATTTATTGTTTGTTAACAAAACAAAAATTTATTGAACCACCTCTTTTGACTTCTAAACCCGAAATAGCAAAAAATTTTAAAGATGGTATATTTGAGTTTTCTGGTTTAGGAAATTATTTCGTAGATATTTTAAAAGACCACTACTTTGTTAGACAAAAATTATTAGAGATATCTAAAGATGAACATAAGGCCGGACTGAAATATAATTTTTCTAATTGCGTGAGTTTGCATATAAGGCGGGGAGATTTTAAGATGGAGGGATGGACGACCTCAGCGGATTGGTTTTTATGGGTTATGAGCGAATTAAAAAGAGAATTGGGACCCGATTTAAAATTTAAAATTTTTTCTGATGGTTCTGATGAGGAGCTTGCTTCAATTTTGAAACAAGAGAATACAGAGAGATTATCTTTCGGCTCGGCTTTAGCTGATTTGTTGGCTCTTAGTCAATCTCGTATTCTCGTGGGGTCTTATAATTCAACATTTAGTATGTGGGCATCTTACTTGGGTAGAATGCCAACAATTTGGCCAGAAAAAGGTTTATCTCAGCCATTGCAGTATGAACATCCTAACAATGAAGTAGAAGTTAGTTTGGGTACGGCATTACCCCGGATATTCATAGATAATTGCCAAAAAATGGTCAAAATGGGGC
>Ga0172381_10002573_pt1 | contig 19918 bp, 22 predicted proteins | sample Leawel6488metaG_FD_119754 | JGI IMG/M metagenome (GOLD analysis project Ga0172381, IMG submission 119754) | Leachate microbial communities from a municipal landfill in Southern Ontario, Canada - Leachate well 64-88 metaG | ecosystem: Engineered > Solid waste > Landfill > Unclassified | place...
CGCTGCGCTTCTAATTCTAGAATTTGCGCTGCCGTCTTTGCCGCATCCATTTGAACGTTTAAGGAGTCGATTTGCTGATAATACAATTCTCTTTCCCGAGCGTACTTATTAGCCGCGTAGGTCTCATCGCTCAGATATCCGGCTTTCTTTTTGTAATCGTCAATCTTTTTCTCGTGTTCGCTTCGGGCTTTTATCTCTTCGGCAAACGCCTGTTCGCGAGCCTTCTTGATTTCGTTTTCAATTTTTATGGCATCTTCCGCCTCTTTGCGTTGCAGTTCGGAAATCTTTGAAGCTTTCCATTCTTCAAGGATTATCCTGTCCGCGCCCTGCTTTGCGTATTCCTTAGCCTGCCATTCAAGATAGTCGCGCTCAGACAACTTGGTTTTCTCGGTTTCCTGCCGAAGACGGGCGTTGAGGGCTTCCACTGCTTTCAATTTGGCTTCGTCAGCGCCCAAAGAACCGCTTGCCGCCGCCGACCGCTTCGCCATAGCCGCTGCAAGTTCTCCCTCTTTGGCAAGCATAATGTCGAAATTCTTTGACGCCTGCGCAATCAAGTCCGCGGCGCTTGCATTGGCGGCGTTTACATCGTCTTGCAATCCCTGAGTGGCTTTTTGGGCTTCCTCGTAGCTGGCGCCGCTTTGGAACATCAAAGTCATGGTCATGCCCTTTTTCGCTTTCGCCCAATACTCATAAAGCTTTGTGATTGCAGCAGCGACAGTCTGAAAGGCTCCCGCAGCAGCCGCAGCCGCCTTTATCGTCACTTGTCCAAGCCAAAGCTCAATGTCTTTGACGGTCGCTCTCATGACGTTCATTTTATCGGCTGTGGACATTTCCGATTCGCCCAGGGCGTCGGTTCTCAGTTTTGCTTCCTCAAGGATCGCGTTCGCCCGGATCTGCATTGCGGTATGCGCGTCAATTGCTTCTTTTGATATGCCGTGCTTCTGAGCGTATTCCGCAAGGGCTTTATTGAGGTCAACAATGATCCCATATTGAACGAGCGCTCGGGAGCGTCCGGTTGCCGCCGCTCTTTCCATGGCTTCGACCGCCGCTGGAATTTCGCCGCCGACAACATCTGTAAGCTTTTCCGCCTGCACTATAAAGTCGGTCATAGTCTGAGGATTGAAGCCGAGCTGGAACGCTTGAGCGGCAAGCTGCGAGGACTCAACAAGGGAAAGCTGCCCTCCCGACGCCGCTTTCGCCATTTTCGTGGCAGCGTCGGCGGTGAGGTTGTATTGAGCGGCCAGAGCTTGCAGGCTCCGTTGCTGTTCTTCGTACTGCGCCGCAACTTCTGCAAAATCCCAGGCTTTTCGAAGGGCAAGATAAGCCGCCGTTATGGAAGCCGCAGCCGCAAGCCAATTCCTTCGAAAAGACTCCCAATGCGCCTGCATGGCGCTCGCGGTCTTCTCGGAGGCGCTCTTTGTCTTCTCAAGTTCCTTCCTGGCGCTCTCATGCGCGAGTCCGGTGGAGTCGTAGGCCCTCAAATAATAACTTACGTCTGTATCGTTAACATTTGCCATCCGCCTCAGCCTCAGCTTTCTTTTTTGCCTCTTCCGCCGCTATGCGTTCAAGTTCGTCTTTCATCGCTCCCAATGCGAGCCACTCTTCGTTTCTAAGCTCATGCCGCCCTATGGGACAGCCGGAATTTATGAGGCCGATATAATCCATCAGTTTTTGGTAAAGTTCCGGCTCGTTGAGTTCATGCGCCCAGGGGCAATTAGGGCAGATGTTGCTTTTGACGTATTCCGCCGGATTTTCTTTGTATGCCGTGCATCCGTCGCTGCATTCGGGATTTATCGGCTTGTTTGTTTTGTAATCGATCCGCCCCCGCTCATGGATAAGGCGCAGATCGTCTACTAGTTTTTTAGATTTATCTCGTTCTGTTCGAAGGCGTTAAAGATCGTCTCGGCCTTGAAGCGCATGGGAATCCTGGCTTTGTCGTCAATGCCTATCGGCCCCGCATCGTCATTCAGGTTTTCAAAGCGCACTGCCAGCTTGTCAAAAAGATTCGCGCGAGCAGCCGATGAATTGTCTTTCATTTTGGCATGGCGTCCCACGGGATAGCGCTCTGCCGCAAAATCGTTCCACTCTTCATTGGTGGGCTCCCTAAACACGACCAAGCCGTCGTCTTCAACCTGCACTGATATTTCTTTTGTGAACTTCATATTATCTCCTCCTCGGCTGTTAGGGGAGCAACGGCGGCCTGTTTAGTCAACCGCCGAGGAAGACTGAAGACCGCCGCAGCTCCGAAGTTAAAAGGTTTACGCTAAATAAGCCGCCTGCGCGTTATAAACTTCAATGATCGATGCCGCATTCGTACCGTCATCAAAAACCTCGCAGTCGAAATCCTGCGTCAAGGAATCATTCGGGCCGCCTTTGGGGAGCGGGGCCGCTTTAAGTTTGAAGCGAGGCACTATCAGGTGGGCGCCGTAATACATAGCGCCTCCCGCAGCAATCAGGGCCCCCTTAAGATCGAATTCAATCGCGCACGGATTTTGAGCCGTGTAATAACCCAATTCAGTGGCCCCAGCGAAAATTAGCGAGAATTTGAGGCTGCAAGAGCGCCGCCCGTAATCCTGATCCTGGAAAACTCCCGCGCCGCCAAATCCGGGTTGCCCTTCAAGCTTATTGTCCCAATTCCAGTCAAATGTTTTCAGGCGAGGGGAAAGAACGTCCGGGGCCGCGCTGGAAATGTCTTCCGCCGCCTGGACAAGCGAGGCTCCGATAGTGATGTCGGCTCCGCTCTCCATCCAAACCTTGCAGTTTGCAACTTGCATCCAGCTTTCCGCAATGGCGTTTGCGAAAGCGGTCGCGGAAGTCGCCCGCGTTCCCGAACCGATGAGCCCGGCTTCGAGGGCCAAAAATCCGCCCGCCTCCCCGGAAATCTTGAGGGTATTGCATTTGACGCCCTTGTAAGCGTACTGAAGGCCGCCGAAAAGCTCCTCTACCTGACACGACGGCAGCGCAGTCCCCACGGTGACGGGGATTATCTTATGCTTGTAAGCCGTAAACGCTCCGTCTTTGGTCGGAGTAGACGAGCCGAGAGCGAGAGAGGCGAAGAAAGCTAAAGAGTTGGGCTTGCATTTCGGCTCTTTGTAATTGAACTTTGCGCCGTAGCCGATAATCTCTTGATCGTACCCGTGCTCTTTGCCCGTAACCTCGTCTTTGTCGGTAACAATCTTGTCTTCCCAGGCCGGTTCGAGGTCAAAGCCTTTGAAGGAACAGGCGTTTGTATTGTTCATCGTTGCTCCGGCGTCGTAGCTGGCCTCCTTCGTAAACGCCGATGCCATAAATTGTCTGTTCCAGCCTTTAAGGGTTATGGCCATTTTCTTAATCCTCCTTTTCTATTATTTCTTCGGCGTTCTCAGCGTCCGCAAAACAGGGGCCGCAGTCCGGGCCGGTTTCGTCTTCCGAGTAAATTTTTCCCGCCTCGAAGACCTTAAAGCGTCCGTCTGCAAGCGGCCTTTCGCAAGATATGATGCAAAGCTTTCCCATAATTGCGGCTCCTTTTTAATCGTATGGATTCCAGTTATCAGTGACGTACTTGATGCTAATTTCTATTTTTATCCAAAATGCCCTCTTGCGGTTGTGTTCGACTTCGGCTGATCGCGCCAGCGAAAACGAGATATTTGCAAGACCGCCAAGCGTCAGATCGGTTCCGATGCATTGATAAAAGTCGGCAATGGCTTTTCTCTTATCCGAGGCCGTACCGACAATAAGGATGTAATTCTCAACGGTGAAGCGGTGCTCCTGACATCCGAAAGAAATTGCATCGGTATTGAATTGCCCCGTCCTGAAAACCATGCCTATCGTTGTGTCTGATGGAAACGGCGGGCTTCCCCATTCCTTGACGAGGGCGCCTAAATCAGTATTGTATTTATTCGCCTTCAGAATCGTTTCGAGGAGAGCCTTATAAGCGACAATAATATCTTCCTGCTTGGACGGCGTTTCGGTTTGCCATTCAAGCCCATCTTCCCATTGCAGATCAGTATTCCAATCGGAGCCTTGAGGCGTCGTCATGGCGCATCCTCGCTTAATATCAATATCGCCGTAAGCCCGTCCTCCGACTTCTGTATGCCGATGATATAGTAAGTGACGCTGCCAATGACCAATGAGTCGCCGTGATCGGCGTCGTCAACATCGGAGTAGGCGCATTCAAATTGCGGAGCGGTTGTTTCATAGCCGCCGATTTCAGCATTGAAGTTTCTAAAGGAGTCGGCGAAAATCCCGTTTACCGTTGTCGCGGTTGAACCATGCGTAAGCGTCGCTGCATCGGCGAATTCATCCGCATTGAAGAAAGTCGGCAAATCGGCGGCCATTTGAGTTTTAAGACTCATGAGTTCCTCTTACTGAGCGACGGTTCCGCCAGTGACGTTGCTGTCTTTAGCGAAAAATCCGATCAAAAATAATCCGATTACGCTTACAGCCTGCCCCACTTCGGCGGGGAGTCCGATTAAGGGAAAGAGCACTCCGAGGCCGCTCAATAACCCTGACGCCGTGGTTTTCCAGTTCTTCATTTTCTATTTCCTTTCCGGCTCTTCGCCTTCCTTTTCGCGCGTTTATCTTTCTTAGCGGCTTCCATCTGCCGCGCTCTTCCCGTTTTCATCCTTCGACGAGCATCCTGTATATGGTTTCTGGCCGCTCCCTCTTCCTGTCGTCTTGACCGTCCGGATCTCCATGCAGTTGAGTCCAGTAAAGGGAAAGCTTCGTTTTTCTCCTGCCGTCCGCATACTTCAACTCATCCGCCGCTCCCTGCCAATCGCCGATGTTCACCGCATGGCAAAAAGAGGGAAATCCCTTGCTGATCTTCGCCTTGCCGAGATTGAAAACTACGTCGATCAAAGCGTGCTGCCGGACGTCGGAGAACGAAACGAAGGCCGGAAATAACTGCCGGCAGTCGCTCACCGCTGAGTCAATGGACATTTCCAAAAGCTCGTCAACCATTTCCGGAGTGATGCAGCCGTGCAGTTTAAGGTATTTCGCGATGCCGGAGGGCAACCGTCGCGCGTCCATGTTCCAGCCCACGCCAATAGTCGTTTGACCGGCGGAACAGGGGTAAGGAGAAAAACGGATGCCTTCGTGCAGTCTGAGTTGCGATTTTAGATCGAATCGGTTCATCTATGATCCCTTTATGAAATCATCGCGGCCAGAGCTTTGCCGACAAAGTAAAGAATTACTGCGCTGCCGATGATGCTTATGGCCCAAAAAAGCGGCGATATTTTAGTTTTTTGGACAGCGCCGTTTATGGCTAGATCGTTTACCTTCTTGAAGATCTCATCCTGATTTGTTTGGATAATCTTCGTTCGCTCGTCAATCCGTCCCATCATCTGCATCAACTCGCCGTGCTTTTCGCAGGTTTCCATTCTTGACAAGCCCTCCCTTGTTCGGGTATGGCCTCTAATGAGCGGCGCGAAAGCCTGGGGCCAATCCAGATTGTGACGGGGCCATCCGTCATAATGCCGCTCTCTCGTTTTACCTTATCAATTCCGCTTCCAGAGCCGCCTTAATCGCCGCCTCTGCCGTCGCTAAATCGTTAATCTCAATGTAAAGAATGCAGTCGCCGGAGTAGACCGGATCGTTTATACGTCTGTAATCCACGCTTTTTCCGGTAAGGTTGATTGTCTTTATTTCGACTTGCCTGCCGTCGCTGAGAGTTATAATCATAATGCCTCCTTATTGCAGAATGTGTCCCCGGATCGTGAATGCTATGCTGCCCGTAAAATTAGCGTCCGGATCGACAACCAGCTTGTAATTCGTTCCGTCTGAAATCCGGTTGGCCAGAGTGAAGCTTGTAGTTCCCGCCGCCAATCCCGTTGTATTTGCTACCCACCGCTCCGTGGCCGAGCCGTCTCCAATCCGGATGTCTTCAATTGTCCCGCCAGCGACGACTCCTATAATTTCGTCAATGTAGCAATTCGCGGGAAGCACAGATTGATTGACGCCATTTATGTATTGCGCCTCATGCGTTCCTGCCCAGGTATTCGTCCATCGCACCTCGAAATCTCGCTTGTTGCGGGTAAGGGATGAGCCGGACGAAGGCTGCATGGCGTGATTTTTATTGCTGGATGAATCAAGCCACTGTCCGGGAGCGGGTTGAATGCCTTCAGGTTCGAGGGCGAGGGTTGCGCCGATCTCATATAAGTGAATATTATCTATCGTAACAACATTAGATATTCCCATTGCAGTCAAAAGAAAGACATCGCTAGTTGCGGACGCAGCTGTAAACTCAAGAAGGTATGTTGTGGGAGTTGTCGTCAATATCGCCGAATCCGTAGCCACAGATCCTGACGAAATTCGTAATTTAACGCCTGCGCTGCCGCCCGAATAACTAGCGGTGCATTCAAGGCGATATCGTTTGCCTGCAATTAAATCAGCAGTAAGGTCAGATGCGTCCTTTAGGTAAACATAAGCTCCGGACGCATTATTCACATATGTAATCTGTAAAGCATTTCCCGCATTGGCTATGCTGTTTCCGCCATACGCGACCCACGCATAAGTTCCAGACGTAAACACGCTAGCCGCCGCATCCCATAAGTCTGCTTGGCTTCCCCACTTATCCGCATAGTCGATCCCATTGCGGTATAAGTTAAGGACTTCGGCGGCGGATAAGGCACGATTGAAGACGGCGGCGAAATAGGTTGTTCCGGCGTTTCTGGCCCCGCTAAATCCATTAACGTACAAATCGCCAGTGCTCGTCACTGACCCAGGAGCGCCCGCCGTAATAGCAACGGCAGCCCCTAGCTGAAGCCCATCCGCATAAAAAGTTACAGAGCCCGCCGTTGATGCAGTTTCGCGGACGATAACGGCCACTATTTTGTGAGCTGTGCCATCTACAAAAGTGTTGGCTACGGTTGAATCGTACGAGTTTCCGTTAATCCATACGCGGAAAACTCCTGAAGTTTCTAGCAATAAATACATGCGAATTGCTGCGGCTTGATATTTGTAAATAATATTCAGCTCGGATGCTGGCGTCCAATCCGGAAGGGCCCCTTTCCAAACCATCGTGAAATTATTGGTTCCCATATTTATATTCGCATTGTCGGCAACCTTCATTGCTGCGGTTGCTGCGGCTGTCGTATAGAGACCCTGCGAAGGGATTCGGGGATTGATCGTGCTGTCAACTTCCTGCATCAAGGCAAGGGGTGAGGATATGCCTGATTCTGTCCGCTGATGCCATCTCGCCATTCCAGCCGCGCCGTTAAGATCTGCTACCCACAGTTGCGCCGCATCAGCCGGAGAGGTTGTCGGAGCCGTGCCCGAGCCGCGCACGATAGTCTTTGCCGCCGAAGTTCCGGGCGTAATCCCGTCCATTTTGAGGTTGTCGGATGCATCCCACGCAAAAGCCGAATCATCCGCGAAAAGTCCGCCCGTGGAAACTATCGGAATGCGGCTAGAGGTAAGGCCGGTATCGGTAAGGGTTGAAGCCGAGACGGTGACGCCGCTGATCGTTCCGCTGGTGATGGAAGCCGCTCCCGTGGGGCCGTAAGCCTTCTGGAGTATCCAGCGTTTTGTTCCGGCGTTCGTGTCGGGGGAAATTACATCCGGGCTTGATTCCGCCGCTCCCGAATCAGCGTCCAGGACATAAACATATTGGACGTTCGAAACCATGACATAGGCGAAGTCCCCGTCTACGAGGTTGGACCCGTTTATGCCGTCGAGGGCGGTTGATGAGCCGCCGGTGAGAGCCGTTTTCTGATATGCGGTTTTCGCTGCATCAGCAGGAAAAGGGGCTGCAAAGAGCGATAACGCAAGGAATATTGCCAGTAAATATCTTAAAATGCTGTATCGTTTCATTCTGTCCTCCTGATTATCGCTCGTTCGTTTTTACATTGACCGCGTACGTCGCGGGTTCTTCCACTCCATCGCCCCTATCGTCGGGTTTCCATCAGCCGGATCGCCAGCGTGACGCAAGACTCCATTGGTAGGACTGTATCCATATCGCACCCATTCGACGAGATGAGACGGCTCATAAGTCGATACAGTTCCTTTCTGCGTCTTGGTCGCAGGGTCGTACCCGTTGATCCCAAGGAGGTATGCTATTCCCGCCGCTTTAGTGGCGGTTCCCGATCCGAAACGAGCGTTCCATCTTGCTAACCCGCGAGACTGTTCCCATCCGGGAGGAAAATCTAAAAACTTTGGATCAAGCCCAACGTCATATGATCCTGGAATTGCTTTGGTGGTGTTTCCCGCGGTGATTGTTAGGCGGTTCTGGGAATATGCGTAAGCGCCCACATTATAAAAACTGTTATAGTCGGAATAATCCAAGACCTCAGATTCATACCCGCTTGGCGATCCCACAATATCGTTTACCGATCCCGCTCCATTGCCCATATAAATATTGCTGGCGAAAGTTTTAGAACCGACCGAAGGGCCGGACGTTTCGCAGGCATACAGATGTCCGCCGTGAGATGTCGCGGGGTCTAAAGTTGCCGCAAGCGTATTGTTTTTTAATATCAATCCTCCCCCATCATAGGACGGAGAATCGTAAGACATTGCGCATTCAGCGGTTACCGTCAGTATGTTTCTCAGGACGTGGGTTTCTGGCTGAGCGCCTGTCGCCAAGTAAAAATCGCCGCGATCCCCTATGTAGTTCCCCTCAAAAACATTATCCCTGACATAGCGAGGGTTAGCAGTGGTTGCCGAGGCGCTTGCGGTAATGCCGCCTCCGTTATCGGAATAGGCTAAAAAATAATTCCTGTCTATTACGCTCCCGTCTCCGGTGAGCAGCAGATCTTTGTCTATGATGGATTGAGCTGAAAAATTGTCTGTTATTGTCTGGTTGCCAGCGCTGTCTAATACGATCCTGGAATTGAAAAGGACGTTCCCTGTAATGCTCATCCCGCCGCTCAGTTGCGGATAGACTTTAAATGTTGCCGTCGCGCCATCGTAATTGCTAATAGTATTGTGGGAAAACGAGTATCCCGCGACGCCTCCGGAAGCTCGTTGTATGGCAAGGGACGCAGTTCCCGGAGGGCGAATGTCGCTATCGTTAAATGTAATCGGCGTAGTATTAGGAGTATCAGATTGTCCGATTACAACGGGATTATCTGGCGTCCATACGGTATTGATCGCCGAAAAAGACGATGCGCCAGCAACTAGACCTGTTGTATCCTGCAAATAAAACGTAACCTGTCCCGCAAGTTGGAATGATAAATGCGAGATATTCACTATCTGACGCGGCCCCGTAACGCCGGTTGAACCGAAAGCTCCCGTTCCGGTAATTATTGCGGGACTCGCTCTAGTCGTGCCAGACGTTTGCAATGTGCCGTTATTAAAATATAAATTATCCTCAATGCTAGTTACCGACCCTGGCCCAAGCGTTAGGGTGCCGTTTTTCAAATCTCCATTTCCAACCTTTAACAAGGAGCCTGTGCCAGCCGTCGTTAGGGTTCCCAAAATAATCAGTTCAGCATCGTTTGCATGGCCGACCGTAACAGACAGCGCCGCCGCATCAAAACCGAGCGGTATAGTGGTTGCCCCGTTTATTCTTGCCGTATCTCCGGCTATTGGATAATTGCCCGCCCCGGTGCAGCCTGTACCAGTCCATATATCAGCATTCCAGGCGCCGCCGATTGTAGTGCATACCTTCGCCGCATGACACGGAGCCGCAAGCAGAAGAATGAATAAAAGGATAAGGTATTTTTTCATCGCGCACCTACCACGCTGCCGGAGTCGCGCCGGTCTTGCCGTATTCGATAGCGACGTTGACGAGCCATGCGTCTACTGTAGAGGTGTCGGTGTCAGCGTCTCGCGAAACTCGGCAGAAGACAGGCTTTCCCGCTGCTGGAGTCCCTTGAATCGTAATTGCCGGAGTCGCCGCGCTGATTTTCAGTTTCGGGCCAGTCTCATCGCCGGTCGCATAGGCGTCGGAAGCCGTCTGCGCTCCCGAATTGAAAGCAACGTCCAGGGTTCCGCCGTCTCCTACTGCATAACAATTTAGTTCGAAAATAACGGTATGAGCGTCAGTCATTGCCGCCGAAGCAGCCCAGGAAAACTTCGCCTTGATAGTCCCCGCATCGTAATCGTCGGGGGGAATCCAGACGAAAAGGGCAAATTCATCGGTCGCTCCGTCGAAGGCGAGATAGTCAAAAATATTGGGGTCGCTGTCGTTTTGGAGAAGTCCGGAACAGGTATCAGGGATAAGCGCCCCAGCGGGGAATGAGGCGTAACCCTTCAGGGAACCCGCCGCTATCGTACAACTTCCGCCTAACGCGCAACTCACACCGTTGACCGTTGTGGCGGCGTTTGAAGCTGCTTTGCCTAAAAGTCCCGCGTCAACATAGGATTTAATCGCCGCCTGTGTTGGAATTATCGCGTCAGAGGTTCCAAGGCTTGTATTGGTAGAAAACAAAGTTCCGCCCGAACCGACGTTGAGGGTGCTGCCGTCCGTTCCCGAAATCGTAATAGAGTTCAAGAATGACGGAGTTTTGCCGGATGAAACGCTGATCGGAGGCCCCGGAGGACTCGGAGGAAAAGCGAAGGCCGGAAGCGCGAAAAGGAGAATAAGTAAGATGATTGCTGTCTTTTTCATGGCTACCTCACGAAAACGAGTTCAATGGTATAATTCGCGTTCACCGTCGCCTGATTGGAAACTTTGAGCGTCAACACTCCCGTTATAACCGGGAAATAGGCTTGGCTGAGATATGCGCTGTAAGGCATGGTTGTCTTTTTCAAGGTCGCGTGGATGAGATTGAGGCCTTTATTCGCCGTCGTTCCGCCGTCAACCGAGCCGAGCAGATCCTCGCCGGAAGCGTCCAGGATGAAAACATCCGCCGCATCGGGAGCCGTACCGCCAGCCGTGGGATAGGCTGAGACGGTGTAAAGGAAATATTTTCCTTTGAGGGCTGTTATTGTATCTGTTTCAAGGGACGTATTAGGGATAGAACCATTGTCTGCGGCCCCCGTGCAAACTAGATTGACCGTGAATACACTGCCGTTTTGATATACAAGAGGCGTCTGGACACAAGAACCCGCCGCCCAAAGCTGAGAGGCCATCAACATGATAGCCAGGATGATCATTGCCGTAATTTTTTTCATGTCATGCCCTCTTTAAAAGAAGGGGCGAAGCGAGGCCCCGCCCCTGATCGTCAATTCGTTAAGTCGTTGCGGGCAGAATGATTGCCGCAACCGAGATCGCGCCCGTTCCTGCGCCTACGGCCGGAACGCCCGTGACAATGAGATTTGTCGATGCTGTGAGTTCTCCGGCAAGAACTTTCACGGTGTTAAGCGTCGCGTTTGTAAGGAGCGCAGCCGCCGAGAACTTATCCGCCGTGCCGACTTCGCCGATAGTAAATGTCGGCTGATTGCCGCCCGCGTCTGCGAATGCTTCTGTTACGGTGACAAAGATGAAAACTTTCTTCGTTCCTGCCGTTCCGGTTGCGAGCACCTGGGCGCCGTTTGTGGTTTTTGCATAAGCCGCTGAAGCTCCCGCGCCTGCGGTAAAGAGAGCCGCCACGCCTGCGCCGTTTGCCAGCATTGCCGCCGTAACGCCGCCTGCCGATATTCCTATGCCGCCACTGCCGGTGAAGGCGAGGCCGTTGGTGACTGATATTTCTTCGGGCACGCCAGCGGCCGCTGTGTCGCGTCCGATAAGTCTGTCCGTTGACATGTTCGCCATTTTAGCCAGCGTAACGACGCCATTTGCGATAGTCAAAGCGCCGCTTGCCGCCAGCGTTGCGTCAGTTCCAAGCGCGACGCTTGCAACTGTGGTTCCGTCGCCTACCAGGATGCGGCCTGAAGTTTTGGCTGAGAGAGCCGCGCCCTTGCCTGCCGAATCGCCTACAATGATGCTTCCCTCCGCTAAAGCTACATCGCCAGCGGCAAGAGCTTTATCGACTATGGTTGCGGTTCCGAGCACTTCAAGCGTGCTGCCGGAAGGGAACGATAGTTTTCTGTTCGTGCCATCCCACGTAGCAATTATGTTTCCGGAAGCATCTCTAAAGTTCAGGTTGCCATCCACCCAATCGGTTTTCACTAATGTTACCGGCATTTCTTTTCCTCCATCCGTGCCAAAGCTTAAAGGAGCGGTTCCCCTTGAAATAAAAGGGCGGCAGAAGAGCGATCCGCCCTTGATGATTTAGCCAATAACGCTGTCAGGTCCCGGGTCCGCAAACATCGGATCAAGAATGGCGATGACTGCCAACTCTCCGGCATCTGCTTCCGCCCCAACTTCAAGAGTCAAATAACGGCAACCGTCCGTGATCTGATCAGCATTGAGTTCGATAACCAAAATGCAGCTGACTAGCGTCGCCGTAGCAATCTGAAGAGCGGCCGACGTTGCAACGCTAGTCAGGACATCCGCATTCGCGGCTTTTATTGCAGCTCCGCCATATCGGTAGTTAAAAGTTTTAGCCGTTGTCTTAGTGCCATGGCTTGCGCCCTCGTACAGTTTCAAGATCGCGCCGGCGGCTCCCGCATAAGACGGTCCAAAGACGCATAAAAATGTCGCGCTTTTCACTCCCTGCATGTCGACCGAATCACAATCAACGCCCGCATTTATGTTGGCAGAGGAAAGGATCGGGATAATTTTCTTTTCCATACTGAACATCTGTTTCATTTCTGAAGCCCTCCTTCTCGAAGAAGATTTTAATGAGGGCCGTTTTTAGGCCCTTAATGTTTATCTCGCCTGCAAAATAACAAAGTGGCTGTGATAACCGGCTCCCTTATAGGGAGTTACCTTGCTGCGCAGCCTCGGGGCTCCATTGACTCGATAAATGAACTGGAATGTCTTTTCATTTTCGAGGAATTTCACCTCGATGCTCTGGCGAGCCTCAATTCCGCCCTGGTCAACGAGGATATATCCTGTAAGATCGGCGAGAATGATGTCCCCGAGGTCTCCAAGGGCAGACGCCTGTTCAACCGGTATTGCGGGCAAACCTTTTAGTTTGTTAATGGGAGAATTGTTCGTTCCCTGTCCGGCATATTGGAACATCGGCATTAAAACGCCGCCGGTGCCTACCGCAAGGGTCAGCGTCTCAAGTTGCGGTTCGCATTCTTGATTGTAGAGCCATACTGCCGAACCTCGACTTGCGGCAAAAAGGGCATTGAACATTTTGTTAATGTTTTCGGTAAGTATTGTATCTGCCGCCTGCGTCGACTCCTTTGCTATTGTAATTGTGGCAGGGGAAACCGTGATGCCCATGCACTGCCCGGCGCCCGTACCCCTAATAATTTCATCGTCAAGCTTGAAGAAGTTTTCAGACCTGAAAGCTTTCGTGATGATCGCCTCAAGAGACGTTGCGTTGCTCAGAAGGCGATTCGTTGCATAACAAACCGAAATCAGATCATATAATCTGATTGAAAATTCACCGATCTTCGGCTTTGTTCCAGACGGATAGAGTGATTCTCCTTCGCGGTATGTCTGCACCCCGCCCCATCTCGACCCGGTTGCGCGGGAGGTTTCGTCAATAAAAGGCGCCTCCAGACTATCAAACCCCTGCCCAATCGGAATTTTAAAGCAGCGCGTGGAAATCTGAGAAACTTCCTCCGGTTTGTCGAGAAGGGCCGTTGTGAAACCCGTCTGCAGCAGATATCCGCCATCAGTAGGGATGGACGTCGACATGCCGGATATGGCTCGCTGCGCATTAATAAGCTTTTCTCGGACAAGGCCCGCATCCGGTGATTTTGCGCGAGATATATCTATTAATTGTTCGCCGAGGGAGTTATAGGGCTGCTGCGCTTTCAGATTGTCTCCGCCCTCAAAGCGGCTCCCCACAGAGCGTGAGCTGATCTTTTCAATGACGAGATCCTTAAACTCCTGCACGGTCTTTCCTTCGGAAACTGCTTTTTGTGCATCTTCCATCAGGTCATGCTTTTTCCCCATGGCAAGAATGTCGTTGACTCTGGCCGTCTCAATTCTGCCGGCTTCCCTTGCTTTTTCGCTGGCCAGCGTTTCGGCTCTGGCGCAAACGGGGCAGCTATCTCCTTCGTATTCAAATCCGCATTTAGCGCATTTTTTCATGGTTTGCTTTTCCTCCTTCTTCGAAATTTCTATTGTGATTTCGCGTTCAATCCCTTCTTTCCCGCGCCCTACTCCGACAGAGGCGTCAGCCGGAACGCTTACCAGGCTAATTTCCAGCGGCTCCCAATCAGTGACGCGGTACCAGTCGACGTTGTTTTCGGATTTCATCAAGACCATTTTGTAAACGTCGTAACTGACAGAGGTGTTTTTTCTGATTCCATCGATGACGTCTTGAAAGATTTCACTGGCTCGGGCGCTTTTCCCAAAGCGCACCAACGCCCGCCCTTTGCGGTCTTCGCCAATCCAGCACTTTTCACAGACGCCCACATGATCACTTGTTCTATGATCCACGCACACCGCGCCGCTGTTATTCATTCGGCTGAGACGAACCTCACCGGCGCTATGCCCGAGAATTTCAAAACCGAAATAACGCTCGTAAGGCTCCTCCGAAGAAAAAGAGAGTTCGCAGGTACGCGCCTCTTCGTCTATCGTGGACGGTTCAAATTGAGCCGACCTGTAGAGAGTTTTTATTTTCAGAGATTTGACATTTTTCTTCATTGCTCAGGGCCTCCCGTCTCTTCGCTTTCTATAACGTCAGTCGAAGCCGCATTTTTTGAAATTGTCGCACCAAGATCGGTATTGATTCCGTATTGCTTTGCGAGTTCCTGGTCTTCTTTGATCATCCGGTAAACGTCTTCCAAGTCCATGTTGAAGCGTTCTTGAACAATGATTCTGTCCGGTTTCCATCCAGCCCTGCGGACCTTTAATTCGCCGTCGATGTCTTTTGACGGATCTACCCAGTCAAAAATACGGCCCCTGAAATCAGGCTGATTGAATTTTTCAAATTTTCCGTAAGGAAGGGGAGTCCGGTTCGTTAGGAGAAGCATTTCCAACCACGATTCGAAAACCTGAGATACAAAATCATCAATGACCCACTGCTGCAGGCACTTCCATCCGTCGCGCTCTTCAATAGCTCCGGATCGCATTGAAGAAAAATTGACTCCCTCGAGATCGTTGGCAAGATTATTATAGGAAACGCTCAAGCCCGACGAGACTCCCCGCAGCGCAGCCTTTACGAAAGCGGCGTAAGAAGTTGTTGGATGCTCGGGCATAAAAGGGGAAAACTTATAGCCCTTCGGAAGCTTTTCAAATACTCCCGGCTCCGCTTCCTGGATCGGGTTTTCGTTTTCATCCGTGTCATCTCCTAAAATGTCAATATTCGTGGGAGAATCCGGACTTTGCTCATAAAAACCCATTTTGGATGCTCCCAGACGCGCCGCGATTACTTCAGCATATTCATATTCACCGAGCTGATTAAGGCGCCTGACGGCTGTATGCATCCAGGGAACGCCCCGAGTCTGAGTTGATCTTTCGGCGATAAAACAATGCATGATTTCGCTTGCCGGAATTCTTTCGTAAGTGTTTGCTGAAACCTGAGAACGGAAGTAATCGCCGGGATGTTTTTTACGGAGATGATAAGCAACGGGGCGATCCCATGCATCATATTCAATGCCCATTTTGATTAGATTACGTCCTGGGCCGTCCGATATGTTATAGTTTTCATCCAGCATATCTGCTTCAAGATTCTGAATTGCAAAACGCCACGGATTTTTAAAACCACGGATTTTACGCGCTAAAAATTCTCCGTCCCGTGCGACTGTTTTGATAAAGAGTTCCTGTTCGGCAAGCCAAGACAGACGACCGTCTACGGTGCAGTTTCCTTTCTTGCCCCATAACGTCCACTCCTGTTCAATCGCCTTGTTTGCCAGTTTATCCATGGCTCCGTTCGCATCCCGCGCTTTGTTTTGGAGAACGAACCCCGTCTTGCCGACTATGTTCTGAGAGCACATCCGAAGGAATTTTTTTGCATAATCATTGTTTCGTTCAAGCTCTCGGCTTCGCGCCCGCATTATAGGAAGCGCAAAACTAAGCTCCGTATCCGCCGTTGTTAATGGAGCAAGAAACGAATTAGTCAGGCGATCTATTTTTGCGGCGTCATATCCTCGTTTTTGTTTTTTTTGGGCCGCTGATGCCGCAAGATGCGCCTGAAATTCAGCCGTTTGCTTTAAGTAGTTATAAATTGCTCCCATTATCGCCCTATATGAAGCGGGTAAGGATCTTGTTGCCCGATCCGCGTTTTTGCCCGATTTTCACTTTTGAAAGCGCGGCGTTATAGCGTCCCTGGAATTCAGTTTCCAGTAAAAGGAGTTCTTGAACGCTTCGCACTTCTAATGACCGTCCTGATATTTGGTATGATTTCTGTTCCCTCGATGCAGTCCCTTGAATCACTAGGCGAATCGCATCCAGAGTGATCCTGATATGCTGGAGTTCCGCAAGGGTGTCGCCTATTACTTCGACGTAGCCGCGAGCTATCAGGTATGTTGTGGTTGCTTTTGTCGCAGTGAGTTTCCATAAATAATCTCCGGCCGTGTAGGCGGCCGAAATGGCCGCCGTGATAGTAAACGAGAAATCGTCTGCGTTATCTGAATCAGCAACTGCTGTAACGGTGAAGGTATGCGCTCCGCTGCTGTCTGTGGCCTTGAGCGTAAGCGTCCAGCCCTCAGACGCCTTGATGTCTACGATTTCCATAACTCCGTCGTCATTAATGGAGTTTGCTGCTACCGCACGACGAATCCATTTAATAGTCTCGCCGACCGATATCTGCAGGGGCTCGGGAGTGTTCGCCATTACATAGGGACCTCGCAAAGCTTGTGAAATGAAGTTACAATATTGATTGTTGGAGGGGATTGTGGCACTCAAAAAGGATTATGTCTAAGAAGCATGAGAAACATGAGAAGCATGAGAAAATTTATTCATCAAACATGATTTTTATTCTGCTCAAAACGGATTCGCGAGTTATTCTCGTACAGCCGCGCGTCTTTCCGGCGTCTAAAAGACCTTCATCGCACCATCTGTAGACCGTTGCTATTGAAATTCTCAGCACAAGAGCGACTTCGCGAGGCAGAAGTAGGGCCTTATTTGGAAGTTCTTCTGATATTTCGGTTGTCACTTCGGGCCTCCAAACCAGCCAAGGCGCGGGCGCTGAGGCTTAAGTTTCTTGTTAACCTTCGGTATGTCTATGTTTTCAATAACGACCTCTTTAGCCTTCGCCTCGACTTTTTTGGCCTGATTTGCCGGGAATCGCTGCGGTCTGTGAAGAACGTCCACGCCGCCCCAACATTCACGATCTATCAGGCCGTAACAAGTAATCGTGCAGTCAAAAAGATGGTTGTCGCGGGAGATTTGCACCCACTTCCATTGACCTTTTTTATCCTGCTGCATCTCTTCCGCCTTGATATGCTTCATAAATTCATCCGTATTGCCATTGTGCATCGTAATGCCGCCGAATCCCCCCTTTGCGATGTTCCAGGATTCGGAAAATGAAGTTTTCAGGCGCTCGACATTCAATATCCAAAGAATAAGACCGCCAGGAATCGGCTTTCCGCGCGGATCTTTGTCTATGCGGCTTTCCCTCATGGTTTTATCCGAGTCGGGACCGCCCTTGCAGGCAAGAAAGCGCTTTTCTACGGCTCGCCGCTGGCGGTCGTCGCTTTCAATCCTCATCTGCGCGATCACAGTTTGGCGGATGATCAAGTAAGCCTTTGCGGTCATGGTGATTTGATCGCCCTTGTTTTTCCCGCCGCCCGTATCCTTGCCCGCTCGCCAGACCGGATAAACGAATTGGCCATCCTCCGATGGATAAAACGTTTCGAAAATATGGCGCCGGTACTCTTCGATTTGCTCATCAAGAAATTGCCCGACGAGTCCCTTGAATCCAAAATCAATCAAGTGCATTCGATGATTCGGAAGAGTCGCCCAGCTTGTCCACCAAAAGCCGCGCTGTCCTGGATCAATGCCCATAACCACGGCAATGGCGTCGTTTGGACATACCCGCGGCGCCAACCCCTCTATTTTTTGGCTGTCCATATCAATTTTCACGTCGTCAGACCTCACGGTGAGCGGACGGGCCGCCCAAAATTTATTCCAGTCCTGAAGCTTCACAAAGTCGCCTTGCGCCTCTAAAAATTTGCGGGCGCATTCGCCAAACGTGCCGTGAGGAAAGGGGCTGTACCATTTTGGCAAATGAAAACCGATTTTCTTAATCGCCTGATTTTCAAGCGCATCTTCGAGCAAAACTGTGTCTTTGATGTCGGGATTTAATGATTCCAGGATTTCATCGACGGCATTCGCCGACGTTCGCGCCCTCCATTGCCGTCGTCCGTTCCCGAGCAAAAACGGCTTTTCATGGTTTTTGATGAATCCGCCGCAGTATTGACATTGATAATCGGCGCTTTCAAAAACTGCGTGCGGCTCTGTTTCCCCGTGAAAGTTGATGTTTTTAAAGAACATGATTTGCGGCTGGCCGCAGCGAAGGCAATCAACCCAATATTCAAAAACGAGATTGCACTGCTTGAACTGCCGCCAGATGTTTCCCGTAGTTTTTGAGGGCGTTGAGGTGTCAATGATTTTGCGGTTGCTGAAGTTGGAGGTTGTCTCTTCGGATGACGACATTGGATCGGCTTCGCCGCGCCCGACAGATTCTTCCATTGCATCCGTTTCGTCGCGCAGAAGATAGCGCACGGGCCGCGACATGACTTGGATTTCCGATCCGGCGCCCGCGAGCGAAATAACCATGCCAAGATAGCGCATTTCGAAAGTCGTTATGTCGTCAAAGTTGCCGGTCTTCTGCGCATCCACGGCAGGGCAGGCGTCCAGAAAAGGGCGAATGCGGTTTTTTGCCGTATAGGAAATAACATCCTTCGACGGCATGAGGAAAAGAGCCGGGCCGGGATCTTGCACGATGGAATAGGCAAGGCAAGGATATTGTATCGACTGAGATTTGCCGAGTTGCCGCCCCCAAACAAGAACAATGTGCTCGACGTAGGGAGAATTAAAGGCGATGAGCGGGCCTCGGGCGTAAGGCACGCGCGAAAGACGCATTGGCCCGGGCTCTCCGCTCGTGAGGGGCGGCAGAATGATATTTTTTTCAATCCAGACATCGGCCGGCATGTTTTCCGGCGGTCTTAATGCCTTTAACGCGGGCAGTAAATAAGCTAATTCGCGACTATTTTGCATTTTTTGACTGCTTTTCCTTGTCTTTGGTGGGCCTTCCAGGCTTCTTTTTTATGTTCTTGATGTCTTTTTTCTTGCCGATCAATTCTGTTCCCGCCGCCAAATCGGTCAATAATCGGTCTATTTCTGCGCCTAAAGTGATTGAAATATCCCGTTCCTCGCGCCCCAAGAGAATGGGGGGGAGAGATTTTGACCATGCGCGGACGTGAGTTTTGAAGTTGGCGAGCAAAAATGACAAATCCAGGACAACTTCAGGAGTTTCCCGTATTTCGCCCTTGGCTTTCTTAAGATTTATTTCCGCCATTTCGGCATTTGCCAATTCTTTCCGCGCCCTCGCCTCTGTGAGCTGGGCCGACGATTTGCCGCGAGTCATGGCCTGATAATAAGCAGCTATTTTGGCGAGCGCCAGGAGGGCGTCTACTTTGCCCCCGATTGGCGCAGGAGCTTTGCCTTCGCTGGCAATTTTGCGGTATTGACGGGCGGTAAGTTCAAGTCCTGCTTTTTGCCATGCAGGCGCCAGGACTTGCTCTAGGTTAACTTCGTTCGCCATTTGCCTACCTCAAAAAACAATCGAAGAAGCCGCCCCACCAAAGGATGGACAGGGCAAACAAAACATCCAGAAAATAATATCCGGCATTGTAATTTCCCTTCGGCTGCCCATGCTTCGCTATGTTAATGCCAAGACCTAGCGCCGCCAGCGCCAAGTACAATATTTGCGCTTTCATTTTTACAATCTCCCTTTACGAATTGGCACGATTCTTGTTAATGTAGTCATTAGTTATATAAGGGCCGCCTTTAAAACCAATTTTTCACTTTGAATAAAATTTTTCATTCTGAATTGAAGGGTATGTTATTTTTTCACAATTAGGCAAATATCGTGGTTTGAAC
>Ga0172381_10002574_pt1 | contig 19912 bp, 29 predicted proteins | sample Leawel6488metaG_FD_119754 | JGI IMG/M metagenome (GOLD analysis project Ga0172381, IMG submission 119754) | Leachate microbial communities from a municipal landfill in Southern Ontario, Canada - Leachate well 64-88 metaG | ecosystem: Engineered > Solid waste > Landfill > Unclassified | place...
AATTCTATATATAAATATTTTATAATGAACTCCATAAGTATATGGTTCATCTCCAGTTAATGTAGGATTTGCACATCCATAATCATAATCTTTTTGTATCATTGCTCCAGAAGGAAGATATCCAACTATTTCATAATACAATGTCATTCCTTTTTGTAAATATGACTTTAAATAATTATTAGCAATTGCCCAAACATCTTCACCATAAAATTCTAGATCAGAATTATTATTTTTAATTACAGAACGACTTGAATAAATATTTTTATATTCAGAATCTATTATTTCTATTCCTAATTTTTTAATAACTTTTTCATGCCATTTTAATTTCTTTTTAACAAGAATGTTGGATGATATAGCACTTGTTCCATGAACTTTATAAGAAATATGTATTATAGAAAGTGGACATATTTTAAATAAATTTCTATATAATTGTGATGTATCTTGATGAAATTTAAATTGATTGTCTATAAGAATAGATTCTTTTGGTTTTTTTCTGTTATTCTTATTATTAGAAGAAGTTATTTGAGTCTTTGATTTAATAATATACTTTTGACAAATATTTATTTTATTAATATCATTAAATTCTTGTCCAATTTCAAATTCATTTATATTAGAAGTTGTAAATTTTAAACTAGTTAAAGGCATAAATAAACCTTCTGATTTGTGTCCTCTAAACTTAATACAACGAATTCGTCTATTTTCTTCAAAATAACCTTTTTCGTTTATATCATTATTCTTTGTAGAATCTTTATATAGATTATTTTCTCTACAATATTCATCTGATAATTGACATTCTACTGGAAAGAAAATACCAATATCTCCAATTTGTATTTCCTTTGATACAATTATATGATTTCCCATAATAATTGTAGCACAAACATTATTACAATTATCCAAAGTAATAATGTTTTTAATTTCAACTATTGTTCCACAATAGTTTTTATTCGTTACCTTCACTTCCATTTTTAGGATCTAAGTTTTTTATTTTATTAAATAAGTCTGTTAATTCATCATCAGAATTTATACTCCAACCATTAGTTCGAATAATAAAAAAGCCACCTTCTTTATCAATGGATGCACAAGAAGATTCTACAGTAATAATAAGTTCTTCTTCATTATTAGTTGTTCCATTTGTATTTCCTTCTTGACTAAATTCATATGTAACTCTATTTAAATAAGGTTCTTCATTCATTTGTTTTGTTTTTACAATTAGTACAATATTGTGGAGGATAATAAGTATCGAACATATAAGCATCATTTTCTTCTTTAGTAAAAAAATGTTTAAGTTTTATAGTTTCTCCACAATTATTACAAACAAGAGCTATATATCTGCCAGTATAGTTAAATTTAGCTCTTTCTCTTTTTTTAATTTCTTCCATAATATAATAATGTGGGATTATTTTTCTGAATATCTAATTCCGGATATTTACATTTAAATTGATCTATTCTGAATGGTTTAGTAATAATATGATGTCCATTTAATGTTGGAATAATTGATATAATTTTACTATTTGAAGATATTGGAAATCCAACTTCATCAAATTGTACAACTGTAATAGGATCACATTCATATTCAATATAAGCTAGTAATCTAGGACTTACTTGTGGTAAATCAATATCTATAATCCAAAATTTATCACCTATTGAAAATTGTCCACATACTGAATCATAAGAATTTTTTATTGATTTATAATCTTTATTCATAATACAATCTGTAATTTTTTTAAGATTATGAAATGCAATTTTTTCAAAACTTCGTTTATTTAGATTAATATATGCTCTAGCATTATTAAGTTTAGATAATGTTTTTATTTCTTCATATTTAGATTCAAAATAATCCAGACCAGTAATATAATAAGTTTTAATTATTCTACTATTACCAGTTTGTTCTGGATTTTCTTTTTTTCTTTTTATTATTTGTAAAAAATAAAATTCATCATCAGAATTAAAACTTATTAATTCTTTAATTATATTAAAATTATTTATTTCTAACATATTAAAAATAATAATTATTATTTAGATATTTCAATCTTATTTATAAGACCATATTCTCCTATAATATATTCATTTACTACTTTTAATATGGTTTCTTCTGAAACTTCAGACATTGAATTAAGTTCAGACAAATCTTCATCTTCTCGATAATCATTTATTATTCCTAACAAATAATTATCATCAATATCAACTAATACATTAAATTTCATAACTAATTTTTTTAAATTTATACATTTTTAGATTTTCTACACACTGTACATTTACAAGATTTTTCATTTTTTGATAAATTATGTAATCTCATATCTTTTCCATAAATTTTATCTTGAAATTCACTTTTACATTCACATTTCTTTACTATACTTCCCATAATTTATAAATCATATCTTACTGCTCTAAATACTGTTTGTGTAGGAATTCCCTTTTCACTATAATTAAAAAATTTAACTTCACCCAATCTACCAATAATATTATCAATATCTTTTAAATATTCTGCTTTTTCCTCTTTTGTTCCAATTGGTTTTGCTTCAAATGATTTACCATCCTTAGTTTCAAGAATAAAACAGAAATCTTCTGGGCGTAACCCATCAGAATAATCAATAATTTTAAAAGTATCTTCTTTATATTCTTTTACTTTAATCCAATCAGATGGTCTTTTACCAGGAGAATATTTTTTATCTGGCTTTCTAGCAACTAAACCTTCAAAACCTTCTAAAACCCACTTATCGTGATAATTTTTAATATCAGCCCATCCGCATAATTCAATATGTTTACATATAACAATATTTTCAATATTTTCAAAAGTATCTTCTAAATCTTCAAGTAATTCTAATCTTTCTAGAAATGTTCTAGTTTCATCAGCTATATCATAAATCCAATATTGCAACAAATTACATCTTTCATCTCTAGTTTTAAGTCTGGCAATTCCAGAAATAGATTGTAGAGATTTCCCATGATGATATAATTCTCCATCTAATATCATTCCAGGATTAGCTTTTAATACTTCAACTAATTCAGGAATATTTCTTATATGTTCTGTACTAATATCATAATTTTCTCCACCTCTACTAATACTTATTACTTCATTGCGTAATTCGTCAAATCTCATTAAACATCTTACACCATCTAGTTTTTTTGAACACCACATTGGTTTTTTCCAAATGTTTATTGTACAATCATTAGATGATTTAGCTAATTGTGGCTTGATATTTCCAGACTGATCTGTTTTAGTTTCATCAACTAAATTATTTAATTCAGATTCAGTTAATGTTTTAAAGTCTTTATTTGTTAAATCAGTTAATTTTTTATATCCTTTGTCAAGATATTTTTTTAAATTACTTGCAAATTCTAGTTCTGCTTGTTGTAATGCAGATCTTTTGGCTTTTCCTGAAACAATTGTTAAATCTGGTTGAGATATCATTTTACCAAAATGTTGTCCAGTAGTTCTTTTAATTGTAAAAGTTAAACCGTTTTGTAATAGTTCGAGTATTACTATTTGAACTTTTCCTCGTGCATTACGAGTTACTAAATAATAGTTATAAATCGTCATTATTTTTTATAAATTATAAATTCTCCATTAGAAAAAAGTCTTTCTAAATCTCTTATTTCTTCAATATTATTCCAATTATCTAAAGAATATATATCCCACTTCATATATTCATCGAACATTTTTAGAATTATATCACAATAAAATGAATTATTTTCAATATCATTTTTAATTGCATCTTGTAATTCAAACATAATATTATCTGAATATTCTTGTTCTATTTGATTTACTTCTTTATCTGATAAGATTATAAATGTTTCACGATTAATAATATATTCTTCTTCATCTGGAAATTCTTTATATTTGTTAATAAGATCTATAATTGAAGTAGTAGGATAATTAAAATTAATAAAATAATCTAATAATGTTTTAAATTTTGTAGTTTTACTCATTTTTAATATTTATATTTTGGACAAAAAATAATATTATCATTTCCTATCCCATTTCCAAATTCCACATGATCTGAGAAACATTCTGGGATCATTTTATTAAATATACAAGAATCACAAATATTAATTGTAGTATCATCATTTTCTGCATCAATACTTTCTATATCAAAACTTTTAAATTCTAAATTATCATAATTAATATTATTAAATATACATTTCTCGATATTAATTTCGTTATCATTTGGACTTAATTCTGTAAATTCATATTCATTTATAAAATCATTTATTTTATTTTTTGGAATATCTATATAACTAAATCCACGTATTCTTGCGGTAAATTCTATACTTGCCATAATATTATTTTATTCCACTATCACCAAATCCAGTTAATCCTCTTTCTGTTTCATCTAAAGATTCAACAACATTCCACTCAACAGGTTCAAATTTATTAAGAACGGCTTGTGCAATTCTATCACCAGGTGCTACTTCAAATACATCATCACTAGTATTAATTAAAATTACTCCAATACTATTACGATAAGAACTATCTATAGTTCCAGGTGTATTTAATACAGTAACTCCAGATTTAAGTGCTAAACCGCTTCTAGGACGAATTTGTAATTCGTATCCTTCTGGAATAGCTACATAATTCTCAGTAGGAATTAAAGCTCTACCTCCAGAAAATATAAGTAATACATTTCGTACTTCATCCATTGCTGAACAAAACATAAATTTTTCTTGAATAGTGCTTAATTCTGCACGTAAATCCATTCCGGCATCACCAGGATTAGCATAACAAGGAAGTTGGTTATTAGATTTGTTTACTATTTGTACTTTCATTTTTATTTAATTAATTTTCCATAAATTATATCATCATCTTTTTCATCATCTGTAGTAAGTTCAAGTCTCTTTATTTCAGATTTATTATTTGAAATATTTGATAATTCTCCAGTTAAAGGATCATAATATTTAAATGTTTCATCTAATATATCAACTATTTGTATATTAACATTATAATTTGGAGTTTTAATTAAGTCTCCAATTTGTAAATTAGAATTAGTATTAAAAGTATATTTTTTACTTTTACTAAAATCTAATTTCTTTTCTTTTGTATAAATTACTATTATTGTTTTCATTAATTTAAGTTTTATAAATCTTCAAGATATTCATTAACCGCATTATGAAAATCATTAGTTAGTTCCTGTATTTCTTGTCCTTCGTAAGAAATTTTACTTGAAATATTTTCTATAATTCCAAAAAAACATTTATCTTCTTTACTATATTCTACTGTTCCGGTAAATCCTTTATATTTTAATTTCATTGTAATATATAAGCATTAGTTTTAGTTCTAGATACTGCTACATATTGTAATTGTCTAAGTTCTTCTTCTCTTTGACATAATAATATATTTTTCATATCAATAAAAGTATTATTAATTGAAGAACCTTGACTTCGATGTACAGTAGTAGCATATCCATAATCGAATGATTTTTTTCTTATCAATCTATTATTATAATATAAATCAACTGGAGAAGTAAAACTATTAATTATTTGATAATAACTTTTCCATGCTTGATTAGATATTTTTTTATTAGTAGATTTTAAAGAAATTGCAGATAACCTAGTTTGTTCAATTAATTGAGATAAAGAATCTAAATAATCTTTGGAAATTTCTTTACTTAATATAAATATTTCTTCGGATGATTTAGAAGATGAATCATATAAATTAAGTTGATAACCGGGAAGACTTATAAATCCTGGAATATATACTTCTGTTTTTAAAGGTTCATCTATAACTATATAATCCATAGAATTCCAAAATTTTGTATTATTAAATTCTAGATTTTCATAACATGTTAAAAATTCAGATTTATTATATTCTTTTTTATCTGAAAATAAACAGTCTCTCATTTTTAAATTAAGAGCAAAAACTCTATTATTAGTATAAGCTAATATTTTTGCTTCTAAAATATCCGAATTATTTATAGCTTTTTTAAATATAGGAATAGCTTGTTTAAACAATTCTTTAATATCACTTGTACAAATTAATGAACCTTGTGTTCCAATTGCTGTAGTAAAATAAGGAATTGTATCCTTTCTTAATATTGGCAATACAGAAGTTAATCCACTTTCAGGCAATTGTCTATATATTTTAGATAAAACAAATCTATCTTCAGTTTCAAATACTTTTGAATGTTTATCTGCTTTTACTGGCTGAATTTGTGCTTTATCTCCTACAAAAATAGCTTTACATTTATTTTCTATACATCTTTCAGTTAATAAATCAAATAAATCATCATTAATCATTGAAGATTCGTCACAAATAATTATTCCTTTTTTAGGAAATAATGAAAGATTTTTTCCAATTAAAAATTTTAAATCTTTAAAATCAAGTTCTATTATTTCGATATTAGGAGATAATGATAACAACTTATGTAAAGTCATTCCGTCTCTATCAGTAAATCTTTCTAATACTACTTTTGCTTTATGTGTAGGTGCACATAAAACATATTGAATATTTTTTAATTCTAAATATTTTACTAAATATTTTATTAAAAAAGATTTACCTGTTCCAGCATATCCAGATAATGAAAATGATATATTTAATGATAAATTTATAAATTTAGTAATTTGATCAATTGCTTCTTGTTGTTCTTCTCCAAGAATTATTTCATTGTCCATTAATTAAGTTTTAAAAACTTATTTATAAGTTCATTATTTATTGATAAGTTATCTTCTTTCCAAATTGCAGCATATCCATCAAGATTTTCATCTTCAAATACTATTAACGGAAGTTCTTTTGTTCCATAAGTAGTCATTATTGATATTGCTCTTTTTTTATCTTTATAATAATCATAATTAAATGATTCCAAAATTGCCTTTTCAGACAAATCTTGGAATGCGTTTAATATATGTTTAGATTCATTATTATATACTACTTTAATAACTTTCATTATATTCCAAGTAATCTATTTATAAGAATTGTTTTATCAAATTTATTCATCAAATCTTTACTATCACTAGTAATTACTTGAGTAAATGCCCCATAAACATCATATAGTGTAGGATCAATTCCTTGTGGAATAAAATAAGAACTATCAGAATTTATATATAAATCTTTATAAGCATCAATTGAAGTAGAAACTGCAAGTTTAACTTTTCCAAATCCATAATCTTCTGCTTCACGTAAACTAAAATCAACCCATTCTCCAAGTTGATTTTTACGTTCATCTCGTGAAAGATATGTAGATTTTAATTTTTCAAGTTTAACTGCAAAATCATTTGTAGATTCCATTACTCTTTTTATAGGAGAATAATTAATTGGTTCTCCAGGAGTTAATTCTTGTATATTTTGCCATTCAGGATTAAATACACATAAATTAGTACACGCCATGTTAAGATATCCTTTATAGATTTTAACAAGAGGTTTCTTTACATCAATTCCATAAAGAAATCCTATAACTTCTTGATGATGATCTATTTGATATTTTTCAGGAAGAACTGCCTGAATCCAAACTCTGTTATATACTAAATCAGGATTACTCTGTGATATAGACATTTGATCTGGCATCTTCACCTGAATTCTAAAATCATCTGTAAAAGTTTTCATTCTTTCTAAAAATGGTTCTACATATGTTTTAGTAGGATTAAATTCTTTTGTTTTTATAATTGTTGATTTACCAGCAAGTAAATCAGATAGTGTTATTTCCATTATTTATATATATAATTAATTTATTATTTAATTGTTTAATGTATGATTTAATAAAAGGAATAAATTTACTAACTATTTCTTCTTTTTCCTCAAAATTTAAAAAAATATATTTAGGATCATAAAATTCTAAACATAAGGTATTATAATCAATAATAAAATAATCTGAATAGCAATCTATAATAATCTTCTCATGATACAATGCTCTTTCAATATCTTCATTAATCAAATAAAGATATATATTACTAAATTTACAATAATCTCGATCTAATGTATCAATAGCTTCAAGTACTTTATTAATCCCAAATTTATCTATAATAAATTTTAATTGCCAAATATTATTTTTACTTTCATTTAAAAGTAATAATATAATTTCTAAATATTCTTTTTCCATATTATAAATTTATATATGTTCCGTGTAATAATTCTTCTCCGTCAAGTATTTCATAAGAAACACCATAATTATTTCGTTCAAAATTATAATTTGCATAATCAGATGCTCCAAATAAACTTAAACAATTTCTATAATCCATTTTATAGGAAGAATTTAAATTATCTGAATGTAAATCTCCCTTAATAAAATGAATATTATTACCATAAATTCCTTGAGAATCAAGCCAATTATAAATCATTACTTTATTTTTATCATCAATATTAAGAGGCATACCTCTCTTCATAAACTCATCTTCTTTGCCATGACAGATAATAAATTTATGATTTTTAAACTCATAGAATCCAAAAAATTCAGTAAATAATATATATTCATATTGTGGGAGGATTAGTTTCATTTTATTAAACAAAGCAACTGTAGCAGTATATGCAGATATTCCATCATGATTTCCACATTTTACTGAATACACTTTAATATTATTACAAATGTTTAAATTATGTAAAGAAATTAAAAACCATTCCATTATCTCCAAATAAGCCGTAATTTGTTCAAAATCATCTAAATTTTGAGGAAGAAAATGATCTTGCCTTGCTGTTTGTTGTTTCATTCCATCTAACATATCTCCTAATAAATTTATAATAATAGTATCATATTTTTTATTTTGAAGTTTAGATAACATTGTTTCTAGTCTAGATTTTACAACTTGATAATTATATTCATTTTCATAAATAGAATTCTTTCTAACTTTAGCTCCAATATGTAAATCAGATAAATGAAGTATTAAATCTTGAGATGATTTTAAATTATGTTTAATATCTTTTTTAAATAAAGGATATTCTTTTACATCAGAAATAACTTCAGACATTTTTACGAATTGATCATTCTTTTCAGACAATTCTTTTAAAAGTTCTCGATAACGAGTTTCTATTAATTTACTTTTATCTTGTTCATATTTTTTTAAGTAATTATTTTCCTTATTACGAGTAGTAATTTCCATTAAATCTTCTATAGATTTTTCCTCTACTATATGAGGAGCCATTGCAACAGATGACTTTGTGATATTAAATGCTCTCATTATCCTTTTAAAATCTCTAAAAGTTAGAGTAGGAAAATATCTACTAACTGCTCTTTGAGTTAAATTGCCACCTTCTGAAGTATAAAGACGATAAATCATATCCATTTCGTCTCTAGATAATTCACCTTCGAGTGCTGGTTGATCTCTTACCAGAATTTTATATTTATATTTAGAAATTTTGCCAACATATGAACCATTGGTTACTAAAATATCTTTTCCATCTTCTCTTATTAATTCTGTTATAGATCTGTCTTCCATTTTAGCATCTAATGATGCATCATAAATTGTTTCCTTTTCTTCCATTCAATTGTTTTTATAGTTGTTACACCGTTAATAATTGTTATAAAAAATAAAGCCCCAATAGAAATCAATCTATTGAGGCTTAAATAGTGCTACGACACCACCGAATAATTAAGGAAATTAATAACCATTTGTCATTTTATAGATATTTATAACGATTAAATAACCAAAAATCGTTCTTTTTTCTATTCAGCGTAGAAAAATACAAATTTACCAAGTTTGGCAGATTTAGAAGGAGTGTATAAACCATATGCAGCATATGTTTGTCCTTCAACAACTTCATTAACAATTTTTACAACATAATTTTTATTAGTTGTATCAATTAAATCTTTCATAAGATTAAATGCAGTTTCTTTTTTATCAGCTTTTGCTTCTACAGCACCTTCTGATAACACCTTAACTGTAAAATTATCTTTTTTCTTTCCTTCTTCGTCTACTGTAGGAGCATTTTTAACTTGTAATTCTGCTTCCATAATTTGGTAACTACGTTTTGTTTTACGTTTTCCTGTCGTTACTTCATTAATAATTTTGTAAGGACGTTCACGAGTATCAGCAGAACTATTTTCTATAACGATATAACAACCAACAAGTTTTTGTTTTGTCATATATTCTTGTGCAAATTTACTTAAATCTTTAGTATTCAATGGTGAACCTTTTTTACCCCATGCTAGTGTGGCATTTTTAAATTTTGTAAAATCTGCATCAATACCCGATGCTTCAAATGCTGTTTCTCTTGTGTAACCTTGTGCTTCTTTTGTAATCATTTTCATTTTCATTTTTAAAAAATTTCTATTTAATTATCTATTAGTTTATCATCTTATTTATGATACAAAGATAATACTTTCTTTTGAAAATATTTCCTTCAATATAGTTAAAAAATGTTAAAATCCAATTGTAGATTTATTTAACAAATTTTTCTTATAATTTCTTTTTTGCAAAGGATTTTTTATTTTTTCAGCAGCATCTTCAATTGTATAGTCTAAAAGATATATTGAAATAAATATTTCTTTTAAATCAGCAAAAGAAAAATTGTCTGTTAAATTAACCAGTTGTTCTAAGTCTTCTTTTTTAACTCCTTTATTAATAAAAAATGTTCTACGAGTATTTTCACTAGGATTATTAAATTGAATACGTAAATCAAATCTACTTGGTCTTAATATACAATCAGATATTTCCTCTGAATTATTAGTAGTAGCAATAATTACATGGTGTTCAATATTAGATTTACCATCAAGAAAATCTAATAATTGAACTTCTACATTATTATAAGTATCTAAATCTTCAATTATTGTAATTAAAGGAGTATTTGGTTCAATATATCTAAAATATTCTGTTAAAAAAGTAACATATTTTATAAATTCGTTAACAGAATTAATTAAAAATACAATTCCTCCATTAGATATAAGTTGATTTATTAATAAAGTAATTGTAGAACTTTTACTAGTTCCTGGGCCACCTTCAAGCAAAATTCCTCGTTTATGAATTAAATTATTTTTTTTATATAATTCTTTTTTAGTCCAAAAATTATTAATTTCATCTAATAATTCTTTGGTATTATTTTCTTCAAATATATATAATTCATCAGTTTTTATAGTAATTTCTTGACATTGATACCCATAATTTGGATCATAACCAACTTTATACACTCCCGGAGATAATTTATATAATTGTTCTATATTTGTAGACGGTCTAATATATATTCCATCTTTTATCCACATAGAAGCTTTTTTTCTTGGTTCAGAAGAAGTATCATAATCATCTTCATCAAAATCAAACAATTCACCAAAATCAACTACAACGGGGGAGGGATTATCTTTTAAAAGGGCATCCATAGGCTTAAAAGTTCTTTTATTTTATTAATAATTTCTTGAGATGTTTTTAATCCACATGAATCTATTTCTTTACATTCAGATGAGAAATCTTCTACTATAATAGATAAAGATTCTAAAAATTTAAAGAAAAACGAATTATCTTTTGAATTTCCTGTTATTTGTATTAATATTTCTAATGGAGTTATTGTTGGTTTCTTTTTTTTCATTTGAATATAAGTTAATGAAACAAGAGAAATTAAAACAAGTTTATCATTCATATTGTTTCCATTAAATATTCCAAATGAGAAATTTTTTGTAAACACATCTTTTTTATCTGTATAATCTAGTGTTTCATACAAATAAGAAATTTGATCTATTTTTGATTTTTCCATTCTAAATTTGCTACTAAAATTAATAATTCTTTCATCTCTTTTAATCCTTTTTTTATTTGAGAATTAGAAACTCGATATACTTTAGATTTAAATTCAGGAATTGTTTCTACAACTAACATATTTGCACATGATTCAAATACAATTCCGTGAGTTTTCATCAAATAACATTGTAAAAGCCATAAGTACACAGCCATTTGTCTATAATACTTATAATGTTGAAAGCTTCCATCAATCCATTTTCTATATTCGTTTCCATTTTCATCAAATAATTTAGCATTATTACCCATAAAATAATTCACAGGTTTTCCAGTTGTTTTTAAATCATTTAGTGTTACTAAAGATTTATCAAAATTAATTGTATAATTATCAAGTTTTGCTTTAAATTTTAATACAATTTTATATTGATCGGTTTCAACTAAAATCTCACATAAAATAGCGTATTCATTATATGATTCAGATTCATTAGGATGTAGTAATTGATAAAATTTAGGATTTTCAGAAACTCCATTCATACATTGTTCAAATTTACTGAATATTCCTTCTGATAAATAAATTGGTTCTTTGTTTGATCCTATAATTTCTTCTTTAAGAAGTTCCTGATTTTCTTTTCTTTTTTCCCAATATGGTAAACAACTTTCTAATGCTTTTTCTTTTCTTTTCTCAGAAAAAGAACTAGAATAATAGTCAGCTTCTTTAGAAGATATTTCAATTACTTTGTCAATAATTATACCTTCTTGAATATGTTTAAATGCTTTATCGGCAAATAAACCTAATTTTCCACTTGGTTTTCTAATACTACTTATATAAAAACAATCAGGTTGTAATAACATTTCGTGGACTGCTGACCCTAATTCAAATGATTCAGAATATGAACCTTGAAAGCCAGATAAATAGGATTCTTCAGACCCGCAATCATTTGGATCTATTAATTTAAGTTTAGAATTACTAATATAATCTTTATATTTATCTCCAAAATATTCTTCATCGGTCATTCTAATTAGTTGAATAGAATCAGGAATAATAGTTATTTTAGATTTTCCCATTTATTTAATATTGTTTTTATATTTAAATCATAAATTCTATAATCAGTTTTTATATGTTTATTTGTAGAAGCATCCATAAGTAAACAAAAAATTCCATTAGAGTTACATTCTTTAAATGTTTTAATATTATCATCTACAAAAATTTCACATCCAATTTCTTTTAATATTTCAACTTTACTATGTCCCCAATTTACTTGAGTAATATTACTTCTTCCTGGAATATTATATTTTTTTAATAATTCATATGTCCACTTTTTAGGAATTGCTCTTGCACTAACGAATCCATTTGGAATAAAATTTGGTTTATTTTTTAATTCAATATTTAACCAAAACTGTTTTTCTTTTCTTAACAATTGTAATCTATCTTTAAAATATTTACCATATTGCCATCTTTTTGGTTCAGAAGTATTATATTTATCAGAATAAGCTTTCTGCCAATTTACAATTACATCATCTATATCTAAATAAATTTTTGGTTTATTCATTAGGATTAGTTAACTGTTCATATAAATCTTCAATGTCTTCTTCTAATTCAAAAGAATTAAATCCTCCATCACCGAAAACAGTATCATAAAAATAATCTAATTCTAATTCTGAGAAAGATTCTGCTAGATATAAATCTAACAAATTATAAAAATTTGTAATTAAATCAGATTCAGAAAAATCAATTTTAAGATCTCTTGATTTTTCTTCAAAATTTTCAACACTTTTACCATAATTAAAGAGTTTAATAAAATTTTCTAAAGTCATATTATTTTTTATTTATTTGTAAGTAATTTTCTAAAATATCTGTTATTTCTTTTTCTGTTTGATTATAATTAAATCTAATTAAAGTAACCTTATTTTTATGTAAATCACAAAAATTATTCAATACCTTATCGCGATTTTGTTGTTTTTCAAAATCGATAATTCCTCCTTTATGAAAAAAAGAATTATATTCAAAATGTTGAATTCCGTCATATTCAATAAAATATTGATTATCGTTATGTTTTACGAAAAAATCTATTTTTACTAAATTACTATCTCTAGCAATTTCTGGTAAATTTAATCTAAATTCTTGTTTAAAAGAAATATTGTTATTTATTAATCAATTATAAATTAATAGTTCTCCTTTTGAAGAACTACAAATTGGGCATCCTTGTCCACTAAGATGTTTATCTGGAGTTTGCTCAAATACTCCATGTTTTTTACAGATTATTTTTATTTTAGTATGATTATTAATATATTCAACTTGACTATAATCATAAATATTTTTATGTATATTTAAAGCTTCTTTTATAAAAACATCTAAAGATTTTCTTAATATAATACTTAACTTATCATATTGACATTTTGGACAACCTTTTCCTTGTAAATGTGAATTTGCTTCTTGCTCAAATTTTCCATGAATCGGACAGATAATATTAACTTTACTATAAGAATCTTTATATTCTATTTCTGAATAATCATATTTATTTTTATGTATTAAGATTGCCTTATTAATAAAAATATCTTTTGTTAATTTTTTATTTTCAATTGCACATTTTTTACATCCGTATCCTTCTAAATGAGAAGATGCTTTTTGCATAAATTCTCCATGAATTGGACAAATTATACATACTTTTTTAGTTGAAGATATATAATCAATTTTAGAGTAATCATATTTATTATTATGAATTAAAATAGCTTTTTTAATTCATTCTTGTTGACTTAATTTTAACATTTGTAAATTATTTTTTAATTAAATCATAAAAAAATTGTTTACTAATAATTACATATTCTCCAGCACTCCCCATGTTAATTTCTTTATTAACTTGTTTGTTTCAAACTATAGCTAAAGGTCTGTCTTTTCTCGGACAAGATTTCATTATCTCTTCAGAATTCGGAGTTGTTTTAGTACATTTACATTGAATATAACAAGGAAGTTTATCTTGTCCACATTCAGCGATATCTATTTTGTCATTATCTAAATTTTTTGATTCAGATCTAGAAGATTTTAACCCTTTATAACCTAATTCTGTAAGTTCTTTAATTATTTTTAATTCATAATTATTTCCTTTTCTTTTAGAATATGCACCAGATCTAACTTTTTTTTTCTTAGATTCCTCAACAACTATTTCTTCTTCAATAACTTCTTCTCAAATTGTAGATTCTTCTTTTATTTTTTTTGGTCTTCCCATAATTTAAAATACATAAAAATGTTTTGTTTTTTTTATTGTTTTATCTTTTATAATTTGTTCTATTTCTTCTCCCGCTTCTAAAAATCTTCCAAGACCTTTATATTTACATAAATCGCTAATATCTTTAGATATTTTTCTTCTTAAAAAAATACATCTACAATCTGGATATTCTTTTTTATATTTATGAGCGCCTTTAACTCCAGGTAAATCATTATCATAGAAAATTAAAATTTCTGAAAAATTCTTTTTTAATTTTTCATATTTATTTTTATTTATAATAACAGTTTCAGAAGTTGGAGCAATTGCTGAAAATCCTAATTCAAATAAAGACATTACATCTTTCATTGATTTACTGATTATACAACAATCTTTATATTTTCCTAATTGTTTTGATCCTTGATACATAGTATTACTCCAATTACTAAGAAATCTATAATTTCTTTTTGTTGGCATATATATTCTCCATAGTTCATCTTCATCAGAATTTAAACCTCCAAAATATCCATAAATAGGAGAATTTTCTTCAGAAGAAATAAAATAATTACCATTTAAAAATACGGATTTTATAGAATAAACTTTAAACTTTAATAATGTATTTTTTGATATTCCAAAAGAATTCCACCAATCTAATTCTTTTTTAGAAAATTCTTTTATTTCTACTTGAATTTTAGATTTTTCAGTATTTTTGATTTTAGATCCGGTATATTCTAATTTTTGAATATGTTTATTATAATCCTTTATTTCGATCAAACCAATATCATTAGCTATAATTCGCAAAGCTTTGTAATAACTACATTTATAAATATACATAACACAACCAACAAAATCAAACATTATTCCAGTAAAATCATGATAAATTAAAGTTCCTTTAGAATTTTTATAGAATGAACATGTTGGTTTATGATCTATTCTTATTATTTCAGGACTAATAAATAATCCTTTTTTTACAGGAATCCCTAAATAGTATTCAAAATAATACTCTTCGGGATTCTTGTTTAAAAGTAATTCTTTTGTAACTTTGCGTTCTTCTGGTTCAAATAAAAACATTATATAAAATTTTAATCAAAAAACAAAGATACAAAAATTTTATGAGAAAATTATATTAAATCAAAATCAAGATCAGAATTTGAAGAACTATTAGATGTAGAAGAATTTACTACATCAGGTAGATCAAAATTAGAAATCGGAGTTGGTTTAGAAGTATTTATATTTTTAATTTTATTCATTTCTTTAGTAGAAAAGAATAATTTATCGCCAATAAAATTATTATTAATATAAGCAACACCTTCTCTATTTACAGAAGCATAAAATGGAAATGTTGCTGCACCTTTGTTGTTTGTTATTAATTTAATTTTAGTAGATTTATTTTTTCCAGGATCAGTAGCTTTTATTACTACTTCACGTAATCCTTTCCAATCTGGAGCACCAATACGTTTTGTTTTAGCATCAATTTCTTTAGCTAATTCTGGATTAACTGTATCTATTAAATGTTTAAAAAGTAACATCATTTTTTCAATATTTGATGCTTGTGGAATGTTATTAACTTTTCCACTTTTTGGATCTGTCCAATCCATAGTTTCTCTTTTATTATCTCCATCTTTTGGTTCAAATACAGTATGTGTAAAATAACCATCTTCATTAGAAAATTTGATTGATAAAGTATTATATGTAATATCTGGATCTTTTACTCCTTTAATATCTCTAATCTCACATCCATCAAACACAACATCATAAATGTCATTACCAGGAAATAAAGGTTTAGCTTCAGAATGTGATGTACCAGCAGTAGAGTCAAATGAAAAATTGTTCATAGTGTTTTATTTATTATTCAATTACAAAGTTAAAATCATCTATTTTATAATTTTCATCTCCTTCTATTAATAAATCTGCTTCAACATTATCTGCTTTTTCAATTAATATTTCTATTGAATCTGTAACTTTATCATTAGTTAAATTATTATCTGTTGAAATAAGTTTCCAAATACCTTCTTTATATTCTTCAATAGTAAATTCAGTACCATATTCAGATAAAATTGTATTTGCATTTCCTCTATAACCAACAGTAAATGATTTAGTAACTTTATTACCAGATCCTTCTTCATCAAAAGAAAGATCTTTTCCTATAATAGGAAATATTTTATTATTTTTCTTTTCATATTTAATAATAATTCTATCTTCATATACTAAATTCATTTGAAGTATTGCATTATTATTAAATACTAATTTATTTGCTTCAAGAGTAATTAACGGATCTGAATTATCTTCAACAATATCTTTAACCTTTTTAGTAGTTCTTTTTTTCTTTTCAATACCATCAATTATACATTTTACATCAGATACAGTATCAGTATCCGAATTATAATTAAAGGTAACCATTATTTGTTTATTCATTTTTATTTAATAAGTGAAGGATAAATATTTTCCCAATATGTTTTAATAGTACCATCTTCTAGTTTTTCTGAAAGCATTATTGTTTTTCCAGAAAGATGAGGCATTCTTGCTCCACATAAAACTGAATTCATATCACCAAAATTAGCCATAAGAGCATGTGTTTCATTATCACGATATACATAACAAATAGCATCACTATTAGCACTTAGTATTCTACCTAGTTTACCGGTTAGATCTAAATCCTTTACATTTAATTCTGTTCCATTTTCATTTAAAGATTTATCTTTAACGTGTCCAACTAATATTACATTAGGAACACTTTTTTCAAACCAACCTATAACATTTTGTATAGCTTCACGTAAATATAAATAACCCGCACCATTTGGAAGTTTTAATACACTTTCCTTTTCATCATAATTTACTCCCATTGGAGTATTACGATATAATTGATTTGCATATGGTAAAACAACATCTTCTAAAGCAGTTACTGTATCTAAAATAACAAAATCAAATTGATTTGGATTACTTTTTAATTCTTTAGCAATATTAAACAACTCCACATGTGTTTTAGCTTTAATAGTATATGCTTCTATATAATCTGTTCCATCTTCTAAATCAATGTGAAGAGCGCGTGGTAATTGAGCTAATACTGTAGTTTTACCACATTTTGGTAATCCAAATATAATTAAATTCTTTGGATTATTTGTTTTAATTTTTGTTTTTGTTGTTGGCAACATTATATAATAATAAATTGATTTTCTATATTATCAATCTGTTTTTCTTCTTTATAATCTAATTCTAAGTAAGGAGCATAATCTCCAATTTTTTCTGGTTTTGGTAATTCTTTAAATAATCCGATCTCTCCATGAAACGTACAACCAATATTAATATCGGCTTTACCATAACGATTTTTAAGAACTTCTAATAGTCTAAATCTATGTTTTAATACGTTTTGAATAGGATAATTTTCACACCTTGCTATTTTTTCTCGGTAAGGATAAAATAAAGCTAATACAATTTCAGAAGCATCTGTTGTTCCAGAAGAATCTTTAAAATCTTCAATTCCAACTAATTCGTATCCGTTAGTTTTACGGTCCATTGATTTAGAATTTCTATTTAATTGCTGAATAAAAATTCCAGTTATATTACATTTATTTCTAAAATAAATCATATAATCAGCAACAGTATCAATTTTAACTTTTTTAGAATCTGAGCCGGCAATTAAGCCAACATGATCAATTAAAATAACTTTATATTGTTGAGAATCATATTCTCTATAATCTTCTTTATGTTCATTAATTTCTATAAACTCTCCAAATTCTTTTAACCAATTTTTAGAAGTAGCATATATTCCAGAAGGAGTAAGAGCTTTATCATATATTGTAAAACTTTCTTGAAGTTTAAATAACCATTCTTCTGATTTTTTTATATATTCATAATTTTCATCAGAAATTGGTTGTAACAAAGATAAAATAGTTTCATATGTTATAACTTTATTAAAGGTATCATATATATACAAAGATAAAATCTTAGCATATAAAATATCTCCAGACATTTCAAAACTATAATAAAGTATATTAACTGGATTATCTCCTTTATTTTTAATTAATTCATAAACGAATTGATCAACTGCAAATGATGTTTTACCACTTCCAGAATCAGCTCCAATTGTAATTAAACATTTTCTTTGAATTCCATAAATAACTTTATTTAATTTAAGTAATCCTGTAGGAATACCAACATTTTTTCCATCTTTACCTTTTTTAATATTATATAATAATTGTTTTACTCCCATTATAAAAGTTCCGTATTATTATATCCATTAATATTTCCACTATTTCTAATATAATCTATCTCTATCCATTTTTGACTAGCAATAAATTCCAATAGAGTGTAATTAATTAAATTATTATCAATTGCAAACTGTAAAGATTCAATTACCTTATCGTGAGTAGTTCCAGAACTTTTAATTACTTTAGCATAATGTAAAAAGAAATCATCAAGAGAATAAAATCCTCCCTTTGTAATATTTTTAATACTACAATTTTTACCATTAATATTAATAAAAGTTGGATAAAGTTCAAATAATTCCTTACCTATTTCGTGTGCATTACGAATGAACGACCTAATAAATACTTTATTAAATTGTATATTATTAGGATTAAATATAGTTCCTTTATCTGGTAATTTATAGGAACTATTTATTATTTTTTTGTTTTGAAGAGACTCTAAAATTTCTCTTAAATTAATATTTGAATTACTAATAAAATTAGTCAAATATGATGAATTGCCATCATTTGCTAAAAATATTAAACGTAAAACAAATAATTCTGTAGGAGTTATTCCAAAATTAAGACATATGTCAGTTTCTTCATTTAACGATAAATCAAAATACATATTATGTAATTTAATTACCGTCTAATTTAGTTTATATATCCTTTAAGGGAGTTTTAATATTAGTTATGTGGTATAGTTTATAATCTTTATCTATTTTTTAAAATCTAAATAACATATTATCTTCAACTGCTTCTTTTACAACATTGTTTGTAACTCCTCCGTTTAAAATAAAATCCAATTCTTCTTCATCTATTTCAATATAATCATTTCCAGATGTAGAAGTATTAAACCACCCAACTTCTTGAGTTCCTTTAATAACTAATGTAAATAATTCTGCTTCTTTATTTTTAGAATATCTAATAATTCTTCCTCATATC
>Ga0172381_10002575_pt1 | contig 19898 bp, 20 predicted proteins | sample Leawel6488metaG_FD_119754 | JGI IMG/M metagenome (GOLD analysis project Ga0172381, IMG submission 119754) | Leachate microbial communities from a municipal landfill in Southern Ontario, Canada - Leachate well 64-88 metaG | ecosystem: Engineered > Solid waste > Landfill > Unclassified | place...
ATAGAGTAATTAATTACCTTCAATTCGAAACTCATAGCTTTAAAGTCTTCTCCAGTACGTGTACGCATCAGAGGCGCTATTTCCTTTTCTAGGTATAGCTTCTTGTCTTCTGTTAGTTTCTGCCAAAATGATTCATCGAGCTTTTCTATCTTGGATTGAGCCTCTAGAACGACAACGTTATTCGGTGGTAATTTATCTATGTCTTCTTTAAGCTTTTTAATTGTGCTTTGAATAACCCCGTCGTCAGCTTGAGACTCAGCAATATTTAATTTTTCCAACTTCGTTTCAAATAATCTTACTGGAATCGGTTTTGAAGGCCTGTCAGTCTTTCCAGTCGGATTCATTTGGAAGTAATCAAAATTTTCCCAACAATCCATTATCAAAAATTTGTCTTTTTCTGTACACCACGGTTTCATCTTCTTAGGTTCAAGCAAGCGAGTCCCTCTACCAATCATTTGCCAAAATTTTGTATACGAGAAAACTGGTTTAACGAATACAAGATTAACCAATTCTCTCACATCAATTCCTGTATCAAGCATATCTACGCTTATCGCAATACGAGGCATGTCTTTATTCGTGAATTGGTCTAATAAGCCGCCTTTCCCGTAGACACGTGCATCGTCAGAAACAATAACTTTTGCCAAATTCCCTTTGTGTTCAGGATATAAATCGTCAAATATTTCTTGAATTCTGCGTGCATGTTTCATTGTCATGGCAAAGAAAATTGTTTTGCCAGGCAAAGTGCCACTACTATCTTTTATACAGCTTTCCATGAACTCTTGAACGACTAGGGCATTTGTACCTTTGTTTGTAACTTTTTTCTCCAAGTCAGTTCCTTCATAATTGATTTCTTCGGGCTCTTTCCCATCAGCTAAAAGTGCTTTTTGTTCATTGATTGAAATGTTTTGCTTATGGATACCTTCCTTTTGAAATTTCGTGCGAATTTTCAGGACTTCGAAATCACACAAAAAAGGCGGTTTATGATTTACAGCCTCTTCATATGAATAAGCATATGTTGGGATACCGTCTTCACAATCAAAAAGACTAAAGGTGTTGTGTTCAATGACGTCTCTTGGCGTAGCCGTAAGCCCAAGGCGAAGCGCATCAAAATAGTCAAAGATATTCTTGTAAACATTATAAATTGATCTATGGCTTTCATCAGCCACTATCATGTCGAAGAAATGTGGACTCAAAGGGCAGTCTTCTTTTTCAATAATATTCAACATGGTTGGATATGTGGCCGCGTATACTCGGCGATTTGTAGCTATTTCTTTTTCTCCAGTTTTTGGCCAAATAGGCGCATTAGGGAGAAACTCCTTAAAAGCATCTAAGGCTTGATTTGCGAGAGCAATTCTATCAACAAGGAAAAGTACCCGTTGGACTCTATTGCTTCTCATTAGAACATCTAGCAACGATACACAGGTTCTTGTTTTCCCAGTACCTGTGGCCATTACAAGAAGAGCCTTTCTTTTACCTTTATCTATACTTTCAAATACAGAACGAATTGCTTCTATTTGATATGCTCTGCCTGAAATATCACGACTAATAAGCTCCTGAGATAGGGGCTTTTCGTTTTTTCTTAAGAACATTAAACGCTCTAAGTCTTTTCTTGTTGGAAACCCATAAACTTTCCTAGGAGGATATTTTTCTGTATCCCAAAAATAGATATCATTTCCATTCGTATAAAATACAAATGGGATATCTCTATCCCATCTATTCCTTATGTTTTCTGCGTATTGTTTTGCTTGTTCTTGCCCAACCCGTGCGTCCCTGGAAGTCTTTTTTGCCTCAACGACCGCTAAAGGGTATCCGTCTTCTCCTAGCAAAGCGTAGTCTGCAAATTGGTGGCCTTGGAATTCATCTCTTGCTTCCGTAACGCCTTCTGGCAATCCAATCCAAATATCAAGTTCTGGGGTTACCTGTGAAGGATTTTTAACGTCCCACCCAGCTTTCGCAAGGCGTTTGTCGATAATTTCCCAGCGAGTCTGGGCTTCTGTTTTATGGGGATTCATAATGGTTTTTGTATATTGAGAACATTATAGAGATTGTTGAGTATTAAACAAATCGATTTATAATTCATTAAAGACTCCAACATACCTTAAAGCATCAGTAATACTTTCGATGGTCCCTGGTGGATTTTCCTTAGGATACTTGCAAGTCATTGTAATCGTGGTAATCGTATTGCCACCACATGTTTCGAAAACAACCTTGTTTTTAGACTTTTTCATACTTAAATTGAGTTAAATTAACCAAATATTACATGAAACTATCTCCTGAATCAGTCCAAGAATTTATTAAAATCTACGAAAAGGAATTTGGCAAAGAACTTTCTTATGCAGAAGCCAAAAAATCAGCTTCAGAGTTGCTTGGCCTTTATAGAATTCTTATTGGAACAGATAAGAAAAACAATAAACAAGAGGATGGTATTTCTAGAATAAATAATAATTAGGTTTTTAAATCACAGCAAAATGTTAAGATTGTGGCATGGGTTATAAAGTAAAAGATTTGGTAATTTTAACTGGAGCTGGTTTTACTCGAAATTTTGGCGGGTTTTTGGGCAAAGATATCACAGCAATGATTTTCAACTCTCCTTTAGTCCAAACAAGCGATAATCTTAGAAAACTAATGACTGATATTCCTGATTTTGAATCGGCTTATTTTGAAGTATTTAATAATAAAATTTACTCCCAAAGTGAAAGGGTAAATTTTCAAAAAGCTGTCGAAGAAGCTTATAAACTGCTGGACGATACTATAAAACACTGGGTATTTGATGGGAAAAACGAACCAAATACTTATTTCCTATTCGGTAAATTATTTACACTTCTAATTGGTGCTTCTAACGAAAGGGGGATGTTCTTCACCTTAAATCAAGATTTATTTATGGAACGTCAATGCGGCTATCGTCCTCCAGGCGCTGCCAGATTTCCAGAAACTTTTTACGGAGTGGGTGGACGAGAACTAGAAAGCAAGGATTTTGTCACACTAAGTGACTATGAAATCGAAGAGACTGTAGAGAGAGAAATTGAATCGAACGCTGGCTCACAATATATAAAACTACATGGTTCGTATGGATGGCTATCTAATGACGGGAGCCATAGGATGATTGTTGGCAAAAACAAACTTGACGACATCAACAGTATCCCCCTTCTAAAATATTATTTTGAAATTTTCAAAAGAACTATTTTAGAAGGGAATAAGAAGAAAATTTTAATTATTGGCTATGGATTTCAGGACCCCCACATAAATGAAGTCTTATTAGAAGGGGTAGAAAAACACGAGACAAAAATCTTTGTAATTAATCCATCTGACTTGGGTTCTTTTGTTGAAAATTTAGCAAATTCTACGCCCCCTTGCAGCAAGTTGCTTAAAGGATTAGGCGGATATTATCCAAATGTTCTTAAAGATATACTCCCTCCAAATCAAAGCTTTACTCCAGTGTTTGAAAATTTGTTAAAATCCTTGAGCTAGATAGGCACGTCCCCACGAGATTACTTAAGTTTAGTCTTAAGTAATTTGATCAATCGTCCAGTCATCGCTTTTTTATACCCTTGGGTATGGAGCCCATAGTTTAAAACGAATTTCGTATGTTCTATGCACCTGCATTCAACCTCTTCGTAATACTTCTTGTAGTCTGTTGCGTTTTTTGGATCAAATTCCCACTTAGTTTCCTCGAGAATTTCCGATAACAAACTTAAAACAGTTTCAATTTCGCCATATTTAAATGGAAATTTCGTAGTTAATTCGGAAGGGTTAAGTGTAAAATATTTGTTTTTATGGGCTAAATAATTATTTCTCCATTGCATAAGTTTTTTTAGTATATTTTCACACTTATTGTTTTTTATTTTCGATAAAAGGGATGCTTTTTTTGAGTTATCCATAAGTTCATCAATAAAGGTATAAACTGACAATACTCTTGCATCATTTTCATCAAATATATTCGCTAGATTTAGCAAATATGAAGACTGAAGGGTTGTAATCGTCGTTATCCAGAAAGCACTGCGCATATTATATGCTTGAGAATTTTCGGATTTTTGCAAATATTTCCACGTATAGAACTGATGAGCTATTTGAAAGACTAAATCATTAAATCCTTTGAATGTATTTTTAGACATAGATTTATTCTTTTAAACGTTATAAATCTTGTGAGCAAGCTTATCATACCCATTCTTCAACGAGAACGTAAATACACCTTAAGTGTGCACTAACCCTTTTTTCTCTTCTGATAGCCTAAAAAACAAGTATAGAAAGATTTGCCGCCAGAGGCTTGTTGTTAAAAAATTCTATTTATAACTCCTTCTTAAAAATGGGGGGATATTTCCTTTTTCAGAATTGACAGTGGGGACTCTACCTTGAATTATTTGTTCTATTCCTTGATTTTTTCTTATTTTATCCCAAGTTGCATAGTGCCTCTCCAAATTAGCTCTTAAAAGAGCTTCGCTATTAGAAATGGTAAATCTATCCGCAAAAGATGTTGTTCTGTAATTTAATTCTTTTACCGAGTCTAAATCTTCGTAAGTAGATAATTCATACAAACCTCTTTTCCCTCCAGCTATCTTTATTAAAATCATTACTTTAGGAGAAACTGGAAAAGTTACTTCAATATCTTTTACGTATTTTTTAAGAGGATTTTCCAGCCCGCCTGCATCGCTTATTGTGACCACAGGATTATCCGACGTTATAAACGCTTTCCCTTTGCCTGCTCTCAGCACATACCAATCGGATTCTAAATAGTTAACCGACAGGGGTTTCAGCATCTTAAACATAATTAGTTGCCAATATTCCTTTTTGTTTTTTACGGACACACTAAAAGCTCCTTCCCTAACTTTTTTTGCTAAATCTGTAAAATATTTTTTGGGATCCTTTTTGACTTCTTCGATATTTTTCGTATTCTTTTTTTCTAAATATTTAACCAGGTCATCAAATTTATCCTCTTCCTCTATATTCTCCAACATTCTTTTGGTCGCGGCCTTGACCGCTATCTCTTCAGCAATTTCCATTTGCATAGGCACTCTTGCTTTCTGTGCCGCAATAAACCAGGCTATTTTTGACCTATCTATGTGGTCAATTTTCACCTTTTCAACAATTTTTCTTAAAGCTGGCATTCCGTCACTCTCTATTTCTCCAAATAAATCTTCCAAAAGCAATTTTTGCTCCTCTCCAAAATCTTTATTAGTATAAAGGTTTTTTTTTCGTAAAATTGACTTCGGTTCGCCATGATGGATATCTTTACTTTCAAGATCGCAGATAAAAACTTGTTTTTCATCAAAACACCATGCTGATAAATATGATTTTGGGACGAAGTGCTGCTTTGTTTTTTTACCCATTAAAATTTAAATTAAAGCCATGGATTCCTTTTTGTCGGAATAGAAATTGATAATATGCCTCATCGGCACAATTTCGTCACCTATTACAGTACACATCTTGCCATCCTTGTGAGTAATTCTTGAAATATATTTTATTTTTCCATCCGAATCTTTTTTTGCAATGTCCCCTGCGGCATAAGCATTCCCCTTTTCAGTAACATGCATAACAAAAAAAACTCCACCAACTTTCCGTAAATCATAAAGCGGGATTAAATCTTCTTCAAAAAGTGAAGCAATAGTTAATGTATCCCTACGGATTAGATCCTCTATGGTTTTGACATCAGTAGAGAGACTTCGTAAATCTAAATCAATAAAATATTCCTGTGGAACATTATCCTTATGTAGCCCTTTCTCACCGTATAATAAATATTCTCCCCATACTGTTTCTTCTTTAGTTATTTTTACCTCCCCTTCAGATGTAATGATTTTTAGTCCAAATAATCCAGTCAATGGAATGTTTTCTGCCTCTAAACCTCCTCCTTTCTCTCCCCTGATTGCCTTTTTAGCTATAGATTGAACAAAATCCTTCCTGATCCTTTGTGAAACAGGCCCGAGACCTGCTTCTTGCATAATTCTCGTATATTCCATCAATTTCTCCATCTCTATTTTTTTGCGTTTGGATGGATCAACTCCAGCAAAGATAAATGCAACAGTGGGGCATTTTTGAATCCCCTGATAAAATCCGATTTCTTCTTTTAGAAGAGACTCAATTCCTCTCTCGAAAATATCGTATGTAGCATTTTTTAATGGTGATGATTCTATTTTATTGAGTAGAAAACTTGCAAAATTTGCATCTCCTGCCGCCACGCAATGCATATTTTGAGAAAAAGTGTGAGCCTTGAGAAAATCGTCCTCGCACTTAACTAAGCCGCTTGGCAGTTCCGTGGTAAGTCTTGTATCGCAAGCTAAGTAAACGCAATCTTGTAAATTAGCACCGAATATTAGTGTCATAAAATTTGTTTAAAATCGTACGCTACATTAACATATGATTGATAGCATTTGAATCTTAGTCAAAAGCTAATTTTGGTACTTTTAGTATTTCCAAAAGTTTATTGATTTTGTTTTGAAGTCTATTACAATAGCCTACATCTAGCATCACGGTTTTAATAGTGAGGCCTTGGGGCCACCAGGGATTATTGTAGAATTAGTAAACTTACAGCTATAAAAGCCATTCCGCCAACTAGTCCATACATAGCGAGATGATGTTCTCCATACTTTTTTGCCGTTGGCAAAAGTTGGTCAAGAGATATGAAAACCATTATTCCTGCGACTGCTCCGAAAATTATTCCAAACGCCATTCCGTTGAAAATCGATGATAGGACAAAATACCCTAAAATTGCTCCAACAGGCTCGGCCAATCCAGACAAAAAAGAATACACAAATGCTTTTTTACGACTTCCGGTTGCATAAAAAATTGGTATGGAAACCGCTATCCCCTCCGGTATATTATGTATAGCTATCGCGATAGCTACCATTATTCCAAGTTTTACTTCTTTTAAAGCGCTGAAAAAAGTGGCTATTCCTTCCGGAAAATTATGAATAGCGATAACAAGAGCCGTAAGAATTCCCATTTTAAAAAGCTTTTTGCTTTTTTCCGCCAACTCTTTATTACCCAGTTCTTCAATTTTATGAATTTCATGAGGATTTTCGAATGAAGGTAATAACTTATCTATCACCGCAACAATAAATATTCCTCCAAAAAACGCCAATATACTTGCCCAATTCCCATCTGTTTCAGAAATATTTTCGGAAAAACACAAGCGTGATTCTGGCAAAATTTCCACAAAAGAAATGTAAATCATTACCCCTGCTGAAAATCCAAGTGCCACAGAAAGGAATTTCGTATCCGTACGCTTTGCAAATACAGCCAAAAGGCTCCCTATCCCTGTCGATAACCCTGCAAAAAGAGTTAACCCAAACGCTATTAATATACTTTGGAATCCTTCAGTCATAAAAATTTTTATATGTGAAAGATTCTATGGATACATTCCAATTTATGCAAACTTATTTTACGCACACAAGTTCAACTTTAGATTCTCGAAATTAGATCACACTACCAGTATTATTCCCATCACAAGCATAATTATACCAGCAATCAAATGTAAAATTTTTAGATTTTTCGTTCTTGTCGCTTCGGCCTTTTCCACATCCATTCCAAAATAAACACCTATAGTAATTCCAACCATCGGTAATATAAAAATTAAATTATAGAGGACTAGAAGCATAATCGCTTTGAGATAGGTCTCCCCGTGCCCTAACATCCCAAGAATTACAATATATGGTCCGCTCGTACAGGGTAACAAAAATAAACTAACAACGAACCCGATTAGAAAGGCGCTTATAGGGCCTGTTATTGATTTTACAAATGCTTTTAGTTTCGGCCTCCAGCTTAATGGTACTTCCATTACAAAAAACCTCCCATACCAAAAGAAATCTTTTAAGTTAAAAATGCCTAAGATAATAGCCACACAACCTATTATTTTTATAAAAATAGACGAAGTTCCTATGCTTGCGATGATGGAATAAAGACCAATTCCCATTAAAAAATATGAAATAAAAATGGAGGTGGAATATGCAAGTCCTGAAAGCAACGCTCGTTTTCTCTTTCCTGAAGCCAAAATAGTCGTCATCAGAATCAACAATACGGCAAATTCGCAAGGGTTGATTGAATCCACCAAGGCGGCTCCTATTAAAATCGGCAATGTTAAAGTTTTCGAAAATCTTTTTTTAATTTGTTCCGACTCCTGCGTTGAGGAGTTCCCTGTTCCTAATTTTTTTTGCTCTTGTAGATACGAAATGATTGGCTGATCCCCGATAATACATCGTCCCTCCGCATAAAGAAACGGTACTCCTCTATCCATCAAATTTATGTTCTCTTTGTCACATATTTCATTAAATTCTTCTGCGTTTTCTGGACTTTGATAAATTTCTTTTTGTTCAACTTCTATTTTTAAATCACTGCCCTGAATAAATTCTTCAACTTTCGCACAATGGGGACATCCGTTACCGTAATATAAAATCGCGTTATCGGTTTCAGCAAAAACTATGCTCACGGATGAAATCATTAATGCTAAGAATGCAAACAGGGAAAAGATTAGTTTTTTCATATTTATTTCTTTGATATTTTAATAGCAAAACCTTTTACGATCGCTTGCCCTAGTTTTTTCTGGGCTGAAGAAAGGATTCTCTGCAAAGTACTTTGAGATGTGTTCATTTTCTTTGCAGAATCCATTTGGTTAAGGCCCTCAGTATGCTTTAATCTCAATGCTTCCCATTCTTCATGGGTCAATTCCATTATTCCTAAAGAATTTAAAGGAATACCTTGTGGCTTATAAAAAGTAACATTTGGATCCAGCCCTATTCTTCTGAATAATTTTGGTCGAGGCACTATTTTTTGGATTTAGAATTTCCCTTAAGCTTACGAACGGCTTCGAGTCTATTTTCCAAGAATTTTTCCTGCTCTTCAAGGGATTTCGTGTGATGATTTTCAGAACAAGGACCCAATTTTTTTCCCGTCCCACAGCCTTGTCCATTTGGACCTGTCCCGTCAAAATTTGGCATATTTTCTTTGGTTAAAGAATGAAACCATAATGAGTATATACCCATAACTGACGAGGGTCAAGTTTTTAATTTTAGACTTATTCCAATTGCAATAACAAAAACATTATCCCTATTCCCAATACAAACCATACAAGCTGGCCAATTGATTTCGAGATGGCTGTTTCTTTATGAAGTTCAGGAATAAGATCGGTTGAGGCGATGTAGATGAAATTTCCTGCCGCGAACGGAATAAGAAAAGAGCTTAAATTTGTCGAATGGGCCCCAAAAATTAATACTACAACTGTTCCAAGGACAGCAGTTAAAGCTGTGGCGAAATTTAAAAAGACTGCTTTTTTGACTGAAAACCCACCATGAACCAATACTCCAAAATCCCCTATTTCTTGCGGGATCTCATGAAGTATAACCGCTGTCGTTGTGGCAATTCCAACCGGGATACTAACTAAATACGCCGCACCGATTATCATTCCATCAATAAAATTATGGATAGAATCTCCAAACAAATTCATCCAAGCGAAAGGATGTTTATGTTCTTTTGTTATCGGCATATGGCAATGTCTCCAATGAATAAACTTTTCTATTATAAAGGAGATTATAATCCCAGAGATTGTATATAGTGAAATGGTTATAGGAAATCCTTCGCTTTCTTCTACAGCTTCAGGGATTAAGTGAATTAAGGCATCACCTATCAAAGCGCCTGCAGAAAAGCTTATCAGATAAATTAAAATTTTTCTGAGCCTTTCAATTTTTACTGATAGAGTAATAATCCCTACCAATGATATCAAACTGACGATAACTACGCTCGTGAGAGCATAAATCCATGCTGTACTCATCTTGATTATTGTTAAATGTTATTTATTGCTTACATTTTTCGCAAAGTCCTTCAAACCGGAAGTCGTGCGAATTTATTGATAATTTGGGAAACATTCCTGCTAATTTACGCATAAAAGACTTGTCGTTTACATGTATTTCTTCTGTTTTATGACAAGATGTGCAAGCGAATTGGTGATGGCAGTGGGATATATCTGTGCAATCAAATTTTTGGCAAGCTATGAATTTCCCTTCTGATGTTTCATGGACAAGATTGAGCGCTTTGAACAAAGACAAAGTTCTATAGACCGAAACTACATCTATCTTTTTGTTGCCAGATGAAAGTTTTTTCATTATGTCGTACGCATTTTGTGGGGTCCTTGATGTTTCGAGCATTTCTATGACAAGAAGTCGCGGTGCCGTAATCTTATAGTGGTTTTTTAAAAGAGTCGTTTTTGAGTGATCAAAATATGTCATAATGTGAAATTGGTAAATGCAATAATATTGCAGTTGGCGAAAAATTAGCATGCAGAAAAAATAATTGCAAGTTATAAAGTTTGTCCACCAGAGATGTTATGTCTTATAAATGCGTGTTGCACTAGCCTGTGCTGTAGGCATTATAAGAATGGATTCAAGGTTCACGCTTTCTGGTCTGGATAGGGCAAACATAATTGTGTCAGCAATGTCTTTTGCATAAAGCGGCGTGAATCCTTTGTATACCGATGCCGCTAAAGTATTATCTCCTTTAAAACGCACGTTGGAAAATTCGGTATTTACTGCGCCCGGGGCAATATCTGTTACTCTCACCCCAGAACCTAGTAAATCGATGCGTAAGGCCTTGCTGATCATTTTTACATAGGCTTTTGTTGCACAATAAACCGAGCCACCTTCGTAGGCTTCTATACCTGCAATTGAACTGGTATTGACGATATGTCCCCGTGTCTCTTTTAGGTGAGGGATTGCAAGTTGCGCCACCCTTGTGAAAGCTTTTATGTTTATCTCAATCATCTGGTTAAAATCATCCCATTCATAATTTTCAAAAGAAGCCTTTCCTAAAGCAAGTCCTGCGTTATTGATCAGCACGTCAATTTTTTTCTCTTTAATCTCACCAAAAAAAGCCTCAATTTCTTTGATATTTCCCAAATCTATTTTGTAAACCAATACAGTAACATTATATTCACTCTCTAATTTTGATTTTAATTGTTTAAGTCTTTCTTCTCTTCGTGCCAAAAGAATAAGATTTTTCCCTTCTTTTGCCAGCGCTAATGAACAAGCCTCTCCAATGCCAGAGCTTGCACCGGTGATCAATGCAAAATTCTCATTTTTCATAATAGAGAAATTATTAATATAATTACCGTCAAATAGATTCTAGCCCAAATCCTGCTAGAAATCATGTGGTTTTAAACCCTTATTATTTCAGACCTTGTCCTTGTTTGATATCAATTGCTGCACGGCAATTACATCCTGGGCAGTGAGTAAAATAAAAAGCCCTCTATTTCAAAGGGCTTTTTATTTTAAATGTAATTTCTTTTAGTAGGAAGATGTATCATATCTGAAATATCTGTATCTTGACCATGAGCCTGTCGTGGAAGAATTTTTTGCTCTAACTCTAAATCTAAATGTATTGTCTCCAGCTAATGCTGGGGTTGTGTAATAGTTGTAATATGAAGTGTATGTTGCTGGACTTGAGTAAAGGGTTGTAGAGCTTACACAAGTGTCACAACCCATTTCAATTTCATATGAAGTCGCTCCTGTAACATATGACCAATACAAATCTGCTGTTCTTGGATAGTCGGTCAACACTTGATCAGAGGTTGGATTTGAAATTGTTGGAATTCCTAAGCTGGCTGATGAAGATGTATCATATCTGAAATATCTGTATCTTGACCATGAACCTGTTGTGGAAGAATTTTTTGCTCTAACTCTAAATCTAAATGTATTATCTCCGGCTAATGCTGGTGTTGTGTAATAGTTGTAATATGAAGTGTATGTTGTTGGACTTGAGTAAAGGGTTGTAGAGCTTACGCATGTATCACAACCCATTTCAATTTCATATGAAGTCGCTCCTGTAACATATGACCAATACAAATCTGCTGTTCTTGGATAGTCGGTTAATACTTGATCAGATGTTGGATTTGAAATTGTTGGTGTGCCAAGAGTGGAAGATGGTTTATAAGAAGAAGTGTCATATCTGAAATATCTGTAGCTTGACCATGCTCCTATCGTAGTGGAATTCGTGGCAGTATTTTTTGCTCTGACTCTGAACCTGAACGTGTTGTCTCCTGCGAGAGCAGATGTTGTGTAGTCGGAGTATGACGTGAAGTATGTCTCTGGGCTTGAGTAAAGGGTTGTAGAGCTTACGCATGTGTCACAGCCTATTTCAACTTCATAGAGATTTGCGCCTGTAACTGTTGACCAATCCAAATCTGCCGTTCTTGGATAATCGGTCAATACTTGATCAGAGGTTGGGGCTAAAATTGTTGGCGTGCCAAGTGTTGAAGATGGTTTAACCTGATTTGAAGAAGTCTTAAAACTGAAGTATCTGTATTTTGACCATTTTCCTATCGTAGAAGCATTTTTTGCTCTAACTTTAAATCTAAATGTATTGTCTCCAGCTAAGGCTGAAGTCACATAATAATTTAGAGATGTAGTGTAAGTTGTTGGACTTGAGTAAAGATTTGTAGAACTTACGCATGTATCACAAGCTAATTCAATTTCATATGAAGTAGCTCCGGGGACATAAGCCCAAGATAAACTTGTGGTTCTAGGATAATTAGTCAAAACAGCTTTGGCCCCAGGAGACCAGAGGGTTGGGGCTTTTAAAGTAGTGGTAGCTGAAGCAACTGTTACAGAAAAAACAGTTGTCGCTAAAGCCACAATCACCAGAGAGAGTAACTTTTTTAACATCTTAGCTTTGGTTAGGAGATGAGTATATATATGTAAATATGCTAATTTCGATTTTAGTTTTGACAGCATATTATATCAATAGAAGATTACTCCTTATGGACAATTTCTAAATCAGCTTTTTTAATTCTTTTATCACAATTGCCGGATTACCTGCGACAACTACATCTGCAGGGACATCTTTAGATACCAAGGCTCTGAATCCGATTACAGATCTGTCCCCAACGTGAACTCCTTTCAAAATTCCAGATTGTCCCGCAACCCAGACGTCGTCACCGATAATAATTGGTCTTGATCCGACAAATTCGGGATCATTGCGATGGTCATGATGAATGGAATGAAAATCTGTATCAAGCAAAATTGCACTTCCGATAAGACAGTTTTTGCCAATGGTGACAGATTTTTTTGATTGAATGGCGACTCCGTTTATTCTGCAATTATCCCCTATTTTAATTACTGCATTTTTATCGAAAGTGAGAAATTCATTCCATTCCTTATGCGCCCATAAATTCACATTATTCCCGATGATCAGTTTTCCTGGACCACGAAATTTGAAGCGATGATTGAGATATACTTTTTTACCGAATTTCACTTTGCCAAAATAACGAAGTGAAAATATCCACTTCAAAGGGATACTAATAATCGTGGCGATTAATTTTTTCATGAGAAATTAACTATTCAATTTCGTATGTAACACTAACATTCATGCTGAAGTCCTTGCTACCTGGTTGAATTGGAGTTGCCGCCGTTATAGGCATAGCTTCTTCAGCCGCATAATCCATTTTATAATTAGCATACATCTGTGGTTGATAAGTGTATCCTTCTGAAAATGTAACCACACGACCAAGGTTTACTCCTGCAGCATCGGCCATTTCTTTTGCTTTTAATTTTGCTGCATCAAAAGCTTTTTGGCGAGATTGTTTTTTTACAGCCGCCATATCGTCGACATCGAAAGTTAGTTGTCCAACTCTATTCGCCCCTGCAGTTAATCCTGCGTCGATCACATCATCAACTTTATCCAATTGATCTACTCCTTTTAATTTTACAGTAATAGATTGATTTAATTCATAGCCTGTAATTCTTGGAGAACTGTAATCCTGATAATCATATTGAGGATACAAACTGAATTGAGTAGTTGTAATATCTTTTGCATCAACCTTAAGATTTTTTACAGCAGCGATCACTGCAGTCATTTTTTTGTTCCCATCTTCGGTAACAGCCTTCACGGTTTTACCTTGAGAGACTACTGATAAATCGATAATTGCGGTATCTGGAGTTGCGGTAATTTTTCCTTCACCATCAACCGTGATTGTTCTGGCATATGGCTGGGAGGTAACTTCAGCTTTGATACTTTGATACCAACGACCACTAATTAAATTTAGGAACAATGCTACCGTTAAAGTTACTAAGAAAATTCCGACCATAACCTGGAGAAAACTCTTTGGGAATGATTGCTGTTTTTCCATAAAAGAAGTTGTTAAAAAATATTTAAGAAATAAGCTTTTAGATTATATACGTTTTTTTTTATTTAAAAATCGGAATTGATAGAAAATCGTTAGTAATACAACCTTCTTGACATATGTAAAGATTGAAGGCTAGGATGCTTTCAGTTCCGAATTCTAATGGCTTTCAAGCCTTTCAGAATCGGACGATACTTTACAATTCACAGATGTGCGTGTCTCGAAAGGACGTGCTCAACAATTTGCGCTCTTAGGAAGGGCGCTGGAGGGTTTTCACATGTTCAACCGCAATACCGTCAAGGCTTACTTCGCCGGGTTCGATGGCCTTCGGACCATGGGCCGGCAGTTCTGGCTCATGGAGGCGTTCATCCTGCTGAACGCCTTCTCGTTCTACACGGTGGCCGCCATGGCCGTCGTGTACATGAAACAGGACCTGGGGATGGTCCCTGAGAAGGCCGGCCTCTACTGGGGCTGGTTCATCACATGCTATTCGGTTCTCCCCTTTCTCACCGGGCCCCTCATCGACCGCATCGGGTTCCGAAAGGGACTGGTGCTGGGTGCGAGCCTCTGCTTCATGGGGTTCGGAGGAATGGCAGCGATGCCATTCATTGGGCTCGGGCCGCCTGGTATTCTGGCGGCACTGGCCCTTGCTGGAATCGGGGAGGGCTTCTTGATGCCAATGGCAAATGCCGGCACCAAGAAGTTTGCCCCATCCGAGGAGAGAGCTCGATCACTAGCATTCACCATGCTGGTGATCGTTCTCCAAGTCGGATCGATCGGCCGTGGCGTTTTCATTCAGTTCGCCAGGATGGCGAACGGCGGAAACGCCCACATCCTTGCTGTGGCGGCAGGATGCGCGGGATTGGTGGCCATAGCGTCTTTGGTCTTCATGAAGGATGACCGAACAGCCGTCGCCCCCATCCCCACCACTCAGCAGCCCCGCCGCCCCTGGCGGGAGAAGATGTTGGCCCTCGTCCTGCGCCCATGGAGGCTGATTCCCTCATGGATGAGGGAGAAGGCCTTCATTAAGGTTATGGGCCTGGTCCTGCTCCTCACGGGCGGCAGAATGGCCTTCTCCATTCAGGATCCACTCCTCAACCCCTATTACATGGAGGTAATGGGGAATGGGGTCGAGCTGGGCTGGCTCCTCAGCCTCAACCCCTTCATCGTGCTGGTGGCGCTCCTGCTCGGAACGCCTCTCATCGGCAAGATGACCGGGTACACAAGGCTGATTGTGGGGCTGTCCATCGTCACGGTAGCGGTTCTGGTGCTGGCGATCCCTCCGCGGGTTGTCCAGCAGGCCTTAGGGGTCACCTCCATCACGGGGGCGTACTACGGGATGGCTGTCGCGCAGATCTGCCTTTGCTCGCTGGGAGAGATCCTCTTCCAGCCTGCTTTCAGGCAGGTTGTCATGGCCACCGTCCCCGAGGGGAGTGAGGCCACGTACTCAGGGGGCCTCTCCCTGACGATGTGGCTCACGCGAGCCGTGCCAGCAATGATCTCCGGGTTCTTGCTGGCACGGTACTGCCCGACAGGAGTCAGGCAGCAGATTGAAGCCGGAGGACTTGCCTACTCCAACAGCCCCGAGATGATGTTCATCATTCTCGGGGCTGTCGCGGCGACAGCTCCTGTCTTCCTTTTCCTCGCGCGGCGGTGGTACGCGAAAGCCTAACCACCGCCCCCGACGGGATGTCGAGCCCGCCCCAAAACCTAGGCGCATCTGTGATGTGTGTGAATGACTTTTCCAGCGAGGCTTCCTTCCAAGGACGCACTCACGGAAAGCGCTAAAGTTTTGGGGCGGGCCGACTACTGTTGGCCCGCCTCTTTCCCCTACAAAAAATTTATAAAAATTTTAAATATTGCTGATATGTTGATTGCATGATTTTTGATGTAATAAAAAATTCCATACTAAATCTTCTTTTCCCAAAATACTGTTTAAACTGCAAAGAGAGGGGTGAATTTTTATGCGCAAATTGTTTAACTAAAATTTCTTTTTTGCAAAATCAACAATGTCCAAAATGTCGTCGCCCAAATTTAATTGGGAATTTTTGCGATCAACAATGTCGAAAAGATTTTTATTTCGACCAGTTAATTGTGTGTTGCCAATATGGGAAAAATGCTTTGATTAAAAAGCTGATTACCTCTTTTAAATATAATTTCCTGAGAGAACTTCGTCTTTTTTTGGCTACCATTTTAAAGACTCAATTCATTTATTTATCTCAATTTATAAACTTAGAAAAAAATATTATCTTCATCCCCGTTCCTATTCATAAAAAAAGACTTTTATATCGGGGGTTTAATCAAGCCGCCGAGTTATCTGAAATGTTATTAAAAATTCTAAAAAATGATTCCGACTTTGGAGAAAGATTTTGGGACATAACTGCTTTAGACTGTTTGACTCGCGACAAATATTCTGAGAAACAAGCCAACTTGCAAAGGGCTGAGAGACTAAATAATCTGGCAGGAACTATCACCTTGAATAATTCTCTCACCAATTTAATAAAAAATAAATTCTGCATATTAATAGATGATGTCTCCACCACTTGTGCAACACTAAACGAATGTAGCAAAATTTTAAAACGACATGGGGCAAACTATGTTTGCGGATTAGTGTTGGCTAGGGGTGTATAGACACTGAATGATTTTTTTGATAGTATGCCTGCGCTTAAAAAAATTCTTATGAAAATTGGTATCGACGCTTCGAGATATGGTAGTGAACAAGCAACTGGAGTGGAATGGTATAGCTATCACATCATCAACGCTTTGGTTGAACAAATAGCGAAAAACGAAGATCATGAGTTAGTTTTATATTCGAGACAAGCGCTGAGTTATGACGAAAAAATTGAGGATATTATTAAGGGAGATAAAAAAAATAAATTTCAAAATAAAATTTTACGAGGGAAGAGAATCTGGACGCACTTACATCTGGCGAGAGAGATTGTAAAAAAGACGCCTGATGTTTTATTTGTACCATCTCATGTTTTACCTTTTGATGCTCCAAAAAATAGCGTCATTACAATTCATGATGTGGCCTTTAAACATTTAAAAACTTCCTATTCTTTTGTGCAAAATTGGTATTTAAATTGGAGTACAAAATATGCAGTAAAACATGCTAAAAAGATTATTGTACCAAGCGACTCTACGGCAGCTGATCTGGTTCACTTTTATAACTGTCCTCATGATAAAATAGTGGTGATCCCCCATGGATTCACCGCTCCAAAATCTCTTCCGAAACACAAAGATGATCCATTTTCAGAACACGAAATTTTTAGATATTTCAAAATCGAAAAAGACACCAAATATATTCTTTTTGTGGGAAGACTTGAGAGCAAGAAAAATCTAGAACGATTGATTCGAGCGTTTGCCAGGTTTGCCTATAGCCATCCCGAATATAAATTAGTTTTGGCTGGTAAAAAAGGCGTTGGAATTGAGAACATAATGAGAACTATTCAAGAGAATACTGTTACCGAAAAAGTGATTATGATGGGATATGTGAATGAAGAAGAAAAAAATATTTTGATGCAAAATTGTAAATTATTTGTATTCCCTTCTCTCTATGAAGGCTTTGGTTTCCCTATTCTGGAAGCCTTTTATTTCAAAAAACCAATTTTAGTTTCACATGTTTCGTCTCTTCCGGAAGTAGCAAAAGATGCGGCGTGTTATTGTGATCCTTATGACATTGAAAGTATTGAAATGGGATTAACAAAATTGGTGAGCGATGAGGATTATGCAAAAAATTTAGTTGAGATGGGAACGGAAAGATTAAAGGATTTTTCTTGGGCAAAAGCGGCAAAAATGGTTTTATCCGTTTTTGAAAGTTTAATTCCGAAAGAGCATGGAAAATAAGCAAATTGCGGCAGTGTTATCTGAAATGGCTGATATCCTTGAAATACAGGGTGCGGATTTTTTTCGTTTAAATGCTTACAGAAAAGCCGCCATCAATATTTTAAATATGCCACAGGATTTACGAGATATTGTTGATAAAAATCCACTAGATTTGGAAAAAATCCCTGGCATCGGCAGAGGTTTACAAAAAAAAATCGTAGAATTAATTACAACCGGGAAATGCAAAGAATATGATGATATCAAGAAAAAATTTCCTGAAGGATTATTGGAAATCCTAAGATTACGAGGACTTGGTCCAAAAAAAGTGAAATTATTATATTCAGAATTACAGATTAAAAATTTGAAGGAATTAAAAGCGGCAGCAGAAGCTCATATGATTCAAACTCTTCCTGGAATGGGCTCAAAAAGCGAAGCTGATATTTTGAAAGCAATTGATGAATATGCTCATTTTTCATCAGATCGTTTTTTGATCGATGAAGCAATGCAAGAAGCGGTGCGAATTATTCAATACATGAAAGAGTGTAAAGATATTAAAAAGATTGAATATGCGGGAAGTTTACGACGCTGCCAAGATACGATCGGAGATATTGATATTTTGGTAACCGTAAAAGATCCTGTCAAAAGCCAAAAAGTTATCATGGATCGTTTCGTAAAATATCCAGAAGTTTTAAGTATCATTGCCGAAGGAGAAACTAAATCGAGTGTGGCTTTGAGAGGTGGAATGGACGTAGATCTACGCGTTATTGATGACGAAAGTTTTGGAGCAGCAATGCATTATTTTACCGGTAATAAAAATCACAATATCCGCATTCGGGATCTTGCCAAAAGAAAAGGGTTAAAGGTTAGTGAATATGGAGTTTTTAAAGGAGAAAAGATGATCGGCGGTAAAGAAGAAAAAGAAATCTTTGAAGCTGTGGGATTACCTTTCATTGCTCCGGAAATGAGATCTGACAATGGAGAAGTTGAGTATGGTTTAGAGCATGGAAAATTCCCGAAACTGATAGAATTAAAAGACATTCATGGCGATCTTCATAATCATAGTGTTTATAGCGATGGCCAAAATACTATTTCCGAAATGGCAGAGGCTTTTATTAAAAAAGGTTATGAATATTTCGCCATTTCAGATCATTCTTCAGTGATGGGAATAACTGGAGGAATGGGTAAAAAAGATATTAATGGGCAGTGGGCGGAAGTTGATAAATTAAATAAAAAATTGAAAGGGAAAATTACTATTTTGAAGAGTTGTGAGGTTGATATTTTAAAAGATGGCTCTTTGGATTTTGACGATGAAGTATTAAAAAACTTGGATGTCGTAATTATTAGTGCGCATATGCATCAACGCCTTCCTGCTGAAGAACAAACCAAAAGATTGATTTCAGCAATTGAAAATAAATACGTAAATATTTTAGGGCATCCTACTGGAAGAATGATTAATCGTAGATCTCCGATGGAATTCGATATGGTGAAAATTATTGATGCATGTGTGGAAAACAATGTAGCTCTGGAAATAAATTCAAATCCTTTAAGATTAGATTTGATTGATAAATATATTCGTATTGCTAAAGAAAAAGGTGCAAAATTTGTAATCGATACAGACTCACATGCGACCGATCAAATTGATTTTATAAAATATGGAGTAGGCATAGCCAGACGTGGTTGGCTTACAAAAGAGGACGTCCTTAACACAATGAATTTGAAGGATTTGACAGCCTATTTCAAGTCTGTATACTAAACGCACGAGCAATTAATAAGCTCTTATTTATATATTTAACTCAATTCCCATGAAAAAACTTTTAGCAAGTTTGATTGGACTATCCGTAGTTCTTTCCATGACAGGATGTATTCTCGGCCCAAGAGATGAAAAACAGGCGTTTATTGACGCTACTGTTGAGGCAACATGCCACATTTTCAAGGCAAAAGATTTGTTTGATCCAGCTGTAGAAAAAGAAGCAAAAGA
>Ga0172381_10002576_pt1 | contig 19881 bp, 33 predicted proteins | sample Leawel6488metaG_FD_119754 | JGI IMG/M metagenome (GOLD analysis project Ga0172381, IMG submission 119754) | Leachate microbial communities from a municipal landfill in Southern Ontario, Canada - Leachate well 64-88 metaG | ecosystem: Engineered > Solid waste > Landfill > Unclassified | place...
GGCCAAGATTCTTCTTTGTTTCCGTGAACACTACATGCTTCCGTAGCTTTTTACTGTACTTCTTTAGAGAGAGCTTTTCGGGAGTGTTCTGAGTGTTCTTGCTTGTGTAATAAATACGCTCACCAGACTCTTCACTCACGAGCCCAATCAGTTTACGTTTGTCGCCTTTTTTTGCCATATCTCAAGCATTCTAACAGATTCAATCCTGTTTGTAAAACAAAAATACCGGTTGATCAGACCGGTATTTTTGCTTCCTGCAGAAATTTGAGGAGGTTTTGCAAACTATTTCACCTGTTTGATGCAGATGGTTTGTTTGCTTAGATACTTTTAGGTTCGGTTTTGGGCCTTACCTATACGCACAGTTCGTAAGTGTTCGTTTTGCGACCGCTTACTAGTTTGGAATGTAGCATAAACACTTATGCTTTGTCAACATCTACTCTGGAGCCACGACTGAGATTCGAACTCAGGACCCCTTCCTTACCATGGAAGTGCTCTACCACTGAGCTATCGCGGCACTGGCGCCTTAACAGGTAGGATTGTATCAGTTAGCGGGCTATTTTCCAATATCTGCTTGTGGGGTGTAGGATAGCGGACTTTGTCCTTTTCCGTTCTGCCGTGCTCGATGCAAGCATCTGCGCGCGTGCTCACTACACCGAACCTGGGCTACCGCCCTACGGTTCTCGTCATACACATACCAATTAAAATGCCCTAGCTTGTCTAGGGTATTTTAATTGGTGCGGGGTGTAGGATTCGAACCTACGAACTCGGAGAGGGCAGATTTACAGTCTGCTGTGTTTGACCGCTTCACTAACCCCGCATATTGTTATAAGACAAACCTGACGGTTTTTCTCATCACGCAACGTCGCGGAATAAATCCTCCGACTTTGGTTGCTCTTTTCCCTTTCGGGATTGTTAAAACCTCCACCCAATTATGAATGGAGCCGCCTGTCGGATTCGAACCGACGACCCTCGGTTTACAAAACCGATGCTCTGGCCAGCTGAGCTAAGGCGGCATCATCGTAATAACAGAGCCTAGTGTAGCAAAACAGGGGTTAGATAACAACCCGCCTGGGTCGCAGAATTCGTTTAGGCTTGCCGGCAGGCACGATAAGTTTCTTTAGCTTCTCCCCTATCATGTCCGCTTCAGCCTCCATACCTCGCTCCACGTAAGCCTTCTGTAGCAGGCTGTATGTTTCTTTATTTGGTTCAAGCTCAATGGCACGTTCAAGCGCAGAAAACATCAGTTTTTCATTGCCAAGCTTCTCGCTAACCTTAGCGTATGCTACGTGTCGGGCAGCCATATTCTCTTCAAGCTTCAGGGCTTGCTCAAAGGCAATGCCAGCTCTCTCGTAGTTTTCTGTCTCATAATATATAAGCCCGAGGTTATGCAAGCTCGATGGAGTCGCCTCGATACTACTCGCAATCTCAAAGCAATCAATGGCATCGCGATATTCTTTTTGCTTTGCGTACAAGATACCGAGACGGTTATAGGCGGGGGCATTCTTTTCATCTATCTTGAGGATGGTCAGGAGCGCCTTTTCTGCTCGCAGAAATCGGTTTTCTCTCATTCCCTGATGCGCGATATCCCAAAGCTTACCGATACGATCACCGACTCGGCGTGTCACGTCCGTGTCTTCTTCCGATCGCTTCCTGGTGTGCAGGAGACCCATGAGCCCGAAGGCACTAACCACGAATAGCTCGTACATAATGTTTATTCAGTATACCATACTCACATAGACAGCATGAGCTCTGTGAATACTAATTTGGTGTTACCTTTCTTGGATAGTGCAGCTTGTGCAGTTTGAGCAGCTTGTAACACCCTTTGCCAGCGCTTAAGCCGGCCTTGGTCTCCTTGTGCGGCTTGGTGCAAGCTTGCTTGTGCCACCAGTATAAGGGTGTCTACGTAACGCTCCGCCGCTATTCTATCGCCCACTAGCTTGTCTACGGCAGCCAACCGTGTAAATGTATCACTCGCCAGCGTTGATTTAACAAGTTCAACCGATAAATCGGTAACTGTCCCGGTTTCGCTTGTCAGCAATTTGTACGCGTCTGCTATGTTCCCCCCAGACAACATGAGTGCCTTTTCTACTGTAGTGCTCTCAATTCCTTGGGCATGGAATAACTCCGCCACATCTTCTACGCTTGGTTTATGTATCTGAATTATCTGAAGCCGAGAGCGCACAGTGGCAAGCAGCCGTTGAGGCTTGGCTAGCGTAAGAATGCACACGGCATCTTCGGGTGGTTCCTCAAGTAGCTTTAAGAACGCATTCTGAGCCTCTCGAGTCATCATGTCCGCATCTTCTACTAACAGTACGCGTGCTATTGCGCGTTTCGTCTTAGAGGGTATGGTAAGCGTGAAAAATGACAGGATATCACGTATCTGAGTAATGGATATGCTGCCTTCTTGGGGCGTAATAATGCGGAAATACGGATAGGTGGTTAACGCTGTATCGGTAACTCCAAGAAGTTGCGCGGCAATATCTTTTGCGAGTAGTGTCTTGCCCAGACCGCGACTGCCGATAAGCGCCACGGCGTGCGATGGTGTTGCACTAAAGGCCTCGAGCGAGACCCGCGTGTCTGCGTGAACGGCAAGAACGCTCGCATTGCTCATGATACAACTTTTTCCCGGAATTCTTTCGGTGTCGGTACGGTAAACACCTTACGCTCGTGACCATCTGGAATAGTGATTTCAAGCTCTGCTGCGTGCAAATACAGCCTGTCTGCTTTTTGGCCATCATAAAGCGTATCGCCCACTATTGGATGACCCTGCGTGGCAAGATGTACGCGCAACTGATGTGTACGGCCTGTCTCGGGTTTTAACTCTAGCAGGCTGTAGTCCTCGTCGGTCAAAACGGTTCTGTAGGTAGTTCTAGCCGCCTTGCCCTGGTTACCAACTCGAAATGTTGATGGGGCTTTGGGGTTACGCTCTATGGGCATATCTATAATGGCAGATTCAGGGTTCATACTACCTTGTACCACCGCCATGTACGTTTTCTTGGTCTTGCGCTGTGAAAACTGTTTCTGCAGCCAGGACAGTGCCTCGGGGTTTTTGGCGCATATCATTACACCACTGGTCGCTCTGTCTAATCGGTGCACAATACCGCCCCTAGAGCCCTCTAGGTCCTTCAGGCGGCTTCTGAGCCACGATGCCACCGTTCCCTCGGGGTTAAAGGCTCCCTTACTGTGAGTGAGCACACCAATTGGTTTATTTATAACTACGCAGTCATCGTCTTCGTAAAGCACTTCTAGCTCAATCTCTGGAATAATCTCTAGCTCGGATACATCATAGTCAACCACAACTTCGTCGTAATCGCGCACTTTGGAGCCAGCCTTGAGTTGCGGCGAGCCATTTACTAGCACCTTACCCTCATTTATCAGTTTTACAGCAAAGCTGCGACTCAGCTCTGGTATAAGCTCAATAACCTTTTGGTCTAGCCGCTGGGCCTTTGATATCTCTGTATTCGCCATAGTATTGATACTAGCGCAGCCCGACCGCACGCTGAACACGCAATAAGGTTTCGTTTGCTATCTCGTTCATTTGCGTCTCATCCGACTCAAGTTTCGCAAGTAATACTTTGTCATCAACTTGTGCAAGTTTCTCCTGAAAATCATGTAGGAATTCACTCACCGCTACGGCAGTATCTATTTTAAGAGGACCATACTGCTCTTGCCCGGTAAACTGTGCTTTCACTTCGTCAATGGAATGTCGGCCGGCAAGACTCAGGATCTGCATCAAATTTGCTATGCCTGGCTGGTCTTGGTTGTCTATATCAATCTTGCCGAAACTATCTGTAGTGGCACTATGAATCTTCTTTGCTGCATCTTCTGGTGTGTCGCCGAGAAAGATAATGCCCTTGCCAGATTCATCGCTTTTGCTCATCTTTTTGGTTGGATCTGCCAGGTCTTTAATGCGCAAGCCCTGCTCTTTACCAAAGAATTCGTGCTGTTTGGCAGTTGGCTCGGGCAAACTAAACAAATCGCCGAACTTACTATTCATGCGTTCGGCAATATCCCGTGCAAACTCGAGGTGCTGCGTTTGATCTTCGCCAACCGGGACATACTTCGCGCCATACAAAAGAATGTCCGCTGCCATCAATACGGGGTAGTTGAACAGTCCTACCGAAACATTATGTTGGTAATAGTTATTGATGGTCGACAGCTGATGGGTGCTTATTTGCCCTCTTATATTCAGATTTTTTTCGGAACTGCCTGACTTATCCTTAAACTGGGTCATTCTACTCATTTCACCGAAGCCGGTGAAGCAATCAAGAATCCAAGTCAGTTCTGAGTGTGCTGAGACGTAGCTCTGACGGTATATGTGCACATTTGGGTTGTCGAGCGGTAATCCAGCCGCCACGAAAAGACGCAAGTTATGCATAATCTGTTCTTGCAATTGCTTGTGATCGATTGGAGTCGTAAAGCTATGGAGGTCTGGCACGAACAGATTAATCTGATAGTCGCCCGACTTCTCCTTGGCCATATCTATAATGGGCAGTAGTGCCCCAAAATAGTTGCCAATGTGCAAATCATTATTAGCCCGCAGGCCTGTAAGTATCACCTCTTTACTCATATACCTCCTAGTATAGCGTATTTTACCTGCTTAGCGCTGAAATGCCCAGCTCACCGAGCGCATTGGTGTGCTCGGGACTTAATATTGGTGGCGTAATTGATAGCATGCGCTCTGCTATCCGTACAACTGTATCCTGCAGCCCAGTTGTTGGGTCTATATGGGTAGTATCGATATCAACACCGGCCTCTCTTAACACTTGTGTAATTTTTGGTTCACTATTATTCATAATTGTTTCCTTATAACTATATTAAAAACCGCCTGTTGTGGCGGTTTAGTCTATAGGTTCAAATTGGTTTTCAACACACAGAACAAGCCGCCACGGATGTGTCGGTAAACCAATATTGGCTGTTCGTATGTACTATTGACATAAGTGCTATATTACCACCATTGTCAATACCTGGCAAATCTCGATAAAAATCGCTCGCACTACACTAAATATAATTAAAAATAACGCCGGATTCACTCCGACGTTATTATGTTTGTTTCGGGAAGAGCAGCCCGAACAAAAATCACATTTTTTGTCCAGCGCGACGAGAAACCCAGAATGGGTGTCTCGTATGCCTTTAACGCTTGGTGAACTGGCGTTGCTTGCGGGCACCCTTGAGTCCGAACTTCTTGCGTTCGCGCTCACGACTATCGCGACCGAGTAGCTCGGCGCGTCGTAGGGTCGCCTTATAATTCTCGTCTTTTTCAACAAGTGCTTTCGCAATGCCGAGACGGATAGCATCTACCTGGCCTGCGTGACCACCACCACTGACGACAACGGTTACATCGTAGCCAGTAGCAGCGAGTTCGAGCGCAGCAAATGGTCGTTGTAGCTCATTGAGCAGCTGCTTGCTGTCGGCAAAGTACTCCGCAGCTGGCTTATCGTTGATGACAATGCTACCCTTTCCGGTCATAAGGCGAACTCGGGCGGTTGCACTCTTGCGTCGTCCGAGAGCGTAGTAATAGTGGCCTTTCTTCGCGGCAGTTTTGATCGCTTCAGCCATTATTTTGTCTCCTTTACGAGTGAAAGTGTTTCGGGCTTCTGTGGAGCGTGCTCGTGTTCTGCGCCAGTATATATCTTGAGGCGTAGTAAACGTGGGTCGCGCAGTTTATTGACGGGCAGCATGCCACGAACGGCAGCAAACACGGCCTTAGTTGAATCCTTTTCGATGAGGTCTTTTAGGGCAGTTTCTCTTAAGCCGCCTGGGTGACCACTGTGGTGGTAGTACATTTTCTGGTTTAGCTTATCGCCAGTGACGACGAGTTTATCGGTATTGATAACGATGACATAGTCGCCGCAGTCAATATTGGTCGTAAACATCGGCTTCGCCTTGCCGGTAAGCAATGTAGCGGCTTTTGTAGCGAGTCGCCCCAAGGGAGCTTCGCTTGCATCAAGCACGTACCATTTGCGAGTTACTTCTGTGGGTTTTGCTGAATAAGTTCCCATTATTTTGTCTCCTTAGCTGGGGCAGCGACGGCTTTTGCAACCGGAGCTTCCGTAAGATCGTCAACAAAGCTCACGCTTGCCATCTCGGCATTGTCACCACGCCGACTGGCGGTTTTGGTAATGCGCAAGTGTCCGCTGGTGCGGCCAGCCAACTTTGGCGCAATCTCGTCAACCAGCTTGTGTGCCGAACTGACTGTTTGCAGGGCAGCGATAATTTGACGTCGATTGTGCAAGTCACCTTTTTTTGCTTTGGTGATGAGCTGCTCGACGTAGGGCACAACCGCTTTCGCCTTTGGCAATGTGGTCTCGATGCTACCGTGAATGATTAGGGCCTCGGCAAGACTCTTCAAGAGAGCCTCACGTTGGTCACGCTCACGACCGAATTTCGTTCCTTGATATCCGTGTCTGTGCATCTAGAGCTCCAATTCCGCCAATTTATCTTTGACTTCGTCGAGCGCTTTGCTGCCGAAGCCCTTAAGATCACGTAGCTCTGCATCGCTTAACGCAAACAAGTCTTGGATGGTATGAATATCGTTATTAACGAGTGCGTTAGTGGTGCGAGCAGTAAGGTTCAGGTCTTCAATGCTGGTATTTAACATAGAACCATCATCTGATGTCGGCTCAGCGACTGGGCCTTGCATGCTTGTGCTCTCTTGTGTTGGCAAATGTGTCTTTCCAGCCAATGCTGCGTATTGGTTAACGAGAATGGCGGCTGCTTCTTCAAATGCATCGCGAGGGGTGATAGTACCATCAGTATCAACGGTAACACTCAGGCGATCAAGATCAATCATCTGACCAACACGAGTCTTATCTACCTTATAGCGTACTCGTACAACTGGGCTGAATATGGCATCAAGGGCAATAAAATCGCTTTGCTTCTTAACGGTGCTTTCTTCGATTGTACGATAACCTCGGCCGGTTTCGACAACAAGGTCAACAATAAAGCTGGCTTTGTCATCATCGATAGTCGCAATGACTTGTTCGGGGTTTTCAACTTCGACATCGGCATTTACCTGGATGTCTTTTGCTGTCACGACGCCTTTACCCTTTTTGACAATTCGGACGGTTTGCGCATCGTCTCCGTACACACGAAAGCGAAGTCGCTTAAGGTTGAGCATGATAGCCACAACATCTTCTTTCACACCTTTTATGGTAGTGAACTCGTGTGTTATGCCATCAATTTTGAAACTCGTAACAGCGGCACCGCCGATGCTCGAGAGTAAAACGCGTCGCAGGCTATTGCCAAGCGTCATGCCGTAGCCGCTTTGTAGCGGCTCAATAACAAACGTACTACTAGTATCACTGTGATCATCTATGGCGACTAGTCCTGGAGTGTGAATCATTTTTGACATAGGTTTATTTCGCATCCTTCCGTTAGCGTGAGTAGTACTCGACGATTAGTTGTTCTTTTATTTCCGGTTCGGCATCATCACGTACCGGAAGGTTCGTAATCTTGACTTGGACTTTCTTGCGATCGACACTCTGCCATGCAGGCGTAGTGCTGGGTGCTGGGCTGGTTTCATCAAGCTTCTTGAAGTATTCGCTAGTCTTGCTGTGCTCGCGTATTTCTATGACATCGCCTTGGCTAACACGAATTGATGGGATATCAACACGACGTCCGTTTAGTACAAAGTGTCCATGAGTGACTAATTGTCGTGCACCACGACGGCTTGGAGCAAATCCAGCACGATATATAGCGTTATCTAAGCGGCGCTCAAGATATTGCAGCAAGGTCGCACCGGACTGTCCTGGTGTACGGGAAGCTTCTGCCATAAGGTTACTGAACTGGCGCTCGAGAAGGCCGTATAGGCGCTTAACTTTCTGCTTTTCGCGCAACTGCAGTGAATACTGGCTTGGCTTGTTGCGCATGCGACTATTAGCCGCCTGGCCAGGCATGGTTGTGCGCTTTGCCAACGCCTTGTGAGCTTTGGGATGCAACGCATAGCCTTCGCGGCGGGACATCTTAACGATTGATTGGGTATCTCGTGCCATCGTTATACTCTCCTTGCTTTCTTGGGTCGTACGCCACCATGTGGCACGCCGGTCACGTCAGTGATGCTCTCGACCTGAATGCCTGCAGCTTGCATAGCACGGACTGCTGCATCGCGGCCAAGACCAACTCCCTTAATGAAAGCTTCAACCCGTGATAAACCGTACGTTTGCTTCGCGAGATTAGCGGCCTTTTCGGCTGCAATCTGCGCAGCATACGCGGTGCCTTTTTTGGAACCGCGAAATCCGCAAGCTCCGGCGCTTGAGGCTGCCAGGGCGCCGCCGTTTACATCGGTTAGGGTTACGATTGTGTTATTGAACGTAGCTTGAATGTGCAGCTGACCAGCTGAAACGCTGCGCTTTACTTTCTTCTTCTTTACTGCTGGTGGTGGTGTGGTTGTGGTTGTATCTGCCATATGCTAATCCTTAAGTCTTTGACGCTACTTTCTTAGCGGTTCCACCCACAGTTACTTTCTTGCCGCGGCGAGTTCGAGCGTTTGTTTTGGTACGCTGACCACGTGACGGTAGGCTCTGCTTGTGACGAATGCCACGGTAGCTGCCGATATCCTTCAGGCGCTTCACATTGCCACTAACAATGCGCTGCAGCTCACCTTCGACTGTGTAGTTAGTATTGATAAAATCCTGAATGCGACCAATCTCTGCATCCGTCAAGTCCTTGGTTCGAACTGTTCGCTCAACCTTGGTAGCAGCCAAAATATCTTCAGCTGTCTTAGGGCCGACGCCGTAGACATAAGTCAACGCAACCCAAATCTGCTTATCGGCGGGGATCGTTACCCCTGATATTCTTGCCATACTTAACCCTGCCTTTGCTTATGCTTTGGCTTAAATTTGTTGATAACGTATAGACGCCCCTTACGACGTACGATCTTGTCGTCGGGGCTAATCTTTTTGACACTTGCACGTACTTTCATGTACGGATCATTCTCCTTCCAGGAGGGTGACTCACTGCGTTAGTTAATAGTAATTGTTGCTGGACTTTCTCTAGGATTGATCCGTACATCGATGAGCGTTAAATCGCTCTATCAGTCCGGATGAACCAATCCCCAAGAAAGTTCAGCCTTTGCGATACGTGATACGGCCTTTTGTGAGGTCGTATGGAGTAAGCTCCACCGTAACGCTGTCACCTGGTACGATTCGGATAAAGTGCTTCCGCATCTTACCGGCAACGTGCGCTATAATCTGATGGCCGTTCTCAAGCTCTACTCGAAACTGAGTCCCTGGTAAGGTCTCGGTGATTACACCTGTTAGTTCGATTACTTCTTTGCTACTCGCCATAACTATAACGTCGCATAATTATAGCAGTTTTTACTACGCATTGTAAAGTGTTTTTCAAATTATTTACTTCTTTGCCTTGTTGCCTTTGCGAAGCTGCTTGAAGGTTGGCACAGAACGTCGACGCTTTTTGCCGTTTGCGTTCGGTTCATCACCCACTGCTCTATCATGAAAGAAATCATCGCTACTGTATTGGTCGTAGGTAATCATGAGAGCTTTTGATTCAACCGCACGAAGCGTCTCAAGTGAAACAGCGACAAGGATTAGCACACTCGTGCCCCCGATGCCCACACTTGTGTTAAAGAATAACTGGGCGATTATTGGAAGTATAGCCAAGAGGCCTAGGCTCACCGCGCCGAACAGTGTTAGCTTATTCACTGTCTTGCCTAAATATTTTTCTGTTTGCAAGCCCGAACGTATACCCTCGAGGAATCCGCCTTGTTTCTGTAGATTCTCTGCAATCTCTTGGCTGTTGAAAGTAATGCTGGTGTAGAAGAAGGTAAACAGGAACACTAGCAAAAAGTATGTTACAGGATAAATATAGGAGTGCCAATCTCCAGAGACGAATGTCGATGCGGTAGGACTCTGAAACCAACTCACGAGATTCTGCCCGATTTGTTGCAAGTGCAGACTGCCGTTCGAGGTAAGTAGGGAGCCTACAAAGCTCGGCACGCTCAGGAATGCCATAGCAAAGATAATTGGCACAACACCAGCGGTTATAAGCTTGACGGGGAGCGTGGTAGTTACGCCACCATAAGCTCTGTTTCCTTGCACCCGTTTGGCGTAATTCACCGTTAATCGCCTTGAGGCCTCATTTAACATAACGACTACCCATGTTACAAGTAACACGGCTGCAATTATAAGCAATGCAACCCAAAGTGCATGCGTATTTATAGGTAGTGTACGCCCAAAGATATGCCACTGGTCGGTTGTGCTGTAAATTGAAGATGCAAGCTCACTGATTGTGGCAGGTAAGCTGCTCACGATACCCACAGTAATGAGTAACGAGATACCATTACCGACAGATTTTTCGGTAACAAGCTCTCCCATCCACATAAGTAGCATCGACCCACCTGTAAGGGCGGCTATCATTAGAGCCCACTGCCACGATGAGGTATTTGCAGTTATGTCCCCTATCCCACCGACCTGCTGGGCATATTGCCTAACGAGATAAATAGAGCCCACTGCTTGCACAAGCGCCAACGGGAAAGTCAAAAGACGAGTGTACTGGTTTATCTTTTTCTGACCCGACTCACCATCTTTACGCAAATTCTCTAGCTTTGGAATGGCCTTGGTGAGTAGCTGCATGATAATACTGGCATTGATGTACGGACCAAGCCCAGCAATCATAATAGAGAAGTTTGCAAGTGCACCGCCACTCAGGACGTTAATGAAACTTAGAAGCTGCGGGGTGTCCTGTGAAGAGAATAGGTTTGTTAGAACCTGCTTAAGTGTTTCTGGATCTGCAAGTGGTACCGGTATATGCGCCAATATACGAAACACCAATAGTATTCCGAGTACACCGAGTATACGCTTGCGCATATCAGACTGTTTAAACGATGCGGCAATAACCTTCCAGTTCACGTGTGTCCCTCTTGATTGATGAATTATCTTGAGAATAGTATACAGTCTTGGGCTGCTATACGCAAAACACTGGGCGTTACAGTATCTACCAGAATACAAAACACAGGCCCTTACAGGTCTGTGTTTTGTGCGTAACGATTTGTGCGCGTTCTAGAACTATCTAGGCATCCTTTTTTGTAGACGGACGCATTTGGCGCGGTACTTGTTTGAACAGTCCACCGGCAGTCTGTACTGCATCAAGCGCCTTAGCGCTCGCACCCTGCAGCTCAACGTTGACCTTCTTGGTTACGTCACCACGATATAGTAGTTTGACGCGAGCAAATGGACTGCTTACGAGACCCTTTTGTGCAAGTATGGCGTTGTTTATGGTAGTTCCAATTTCAGCTAACTGGTCAGTGTAAACGTTCTCGGCCTTAACCGCAAAGCTGCGAAAACCGCGGAGCTTTGGTAGGCGCTGCATGAGAGGGTTCTGACCACCCTCAAAACCTGGGCGTTTACTCCAACCAGTACGAGCTCCCTGCCCTTTGGTACCACGACCGGCAGTCTTGCCCTGTCCAGCGGCAATACCGCGACCAACACGCTTTGGCGATTTTTTCTTAGCAGAAGTGAGTTCATGATATTTCATGCTTACTTCTCCTCTTTCTTAGCTTTGGTAACTGGTTTCTTTTCGGCCTTCTTGCCAGCAGCAAGTTTGGTAGTTACCCAGTTTTTGCTAGGCTCTAAAGCTTGCAATGCTTCGATGGTTGCGTACGCAATATTGGTCTTGTTGCTTGAGCCAAGTGACTTACTAAGTATGTCGCTAACACCTGCAACTTCGAGTATTGTGCGAACGACACCACCTGCGATAAGACCAGTACCGGGTGCTGCTGGCATGATTAAAATGTGAGCACCGCTTACTTTGGCATCGACCTCGTGCGGTACAGTACCTTTGTATAGTATCGCCTTTACGAAGTGCTTCTTCGCAGCCTCAGTGGCTTTACAAACTGCTGCTGTAACATCGGCCCCTTTAGCGGTTCCGATGCCAACTTTGCCTTTACGGTCACCCACGACAACGAGTGCGCGGAAGCGGAAACGACGGCCACCCTTGACGACACGGGCGACACGGTCTATGTGTACGACGCGCTCATCAAATTGCTTTTCTTCTGGAGGAAGTTGTGGTCGGGGACCTCGGGGGCCTCGCCCATCGCGTCGCGGTGGGCGGGTATTGGTTTGTGCCGTTGGTGCGGCGGGAGTTGCTGCTGTAGTTATTTCTTCAGCCATACTAGAAATCCAATCCTTTCTCCCGTGCAGCATCGGCAAGGGCTTTGATACGGCCATGATATTTACGGCCTGCACGATCAAATACAACTTGTGTAACTTTGATTGTTTTGGCTTTAACGGCAATTTCTGCGCCAATCCAGGCAGCCTTTTCAGTCATGGTACCAGTTGCAGCCTTGCTACCAATTGTCGTAACAGTAGCAAGTGTGGTGTGCGTGGTATCGTCAATCAGCTGTGCGCTTATGTTTGTGTTGCTGATGTATGCGCTCAAGCGTGGGCGTTCGGCAGTGCCAGAAATGGTAGCTCGGATGCGATTTTTGCGAAGCGCACGGTTCTTGAGTTTATGGGCTAAATCACTCATCCTACTTGTCCTTTCCTGACTTACCAGACTTGCGCAAAATGCGTTCGCCCTCGTATTTAATTCCTTTGCCCTTATACGGCTCAGGCTTCTTGAGTGCTCGAATTTCTGCTGCCACTTGGCCGACTTGCTGTTTATCGATACCAGTGATTGTCATGTTATTCTGCTCGGTAGTAACTGTTACTCCTAACGGAACTTTGAAGATAACATCATGACTAAAACCAATGTTCAGCTTAAGGTTCGCCCCTTGCATAGCAACGCGGTAACCAACACCGTTGAGCTCAAGTTTTTTACTAAAGCCTTGGCTTACGCCGACAACCATATTGTTGATAAGGGCACGCACTAATCCGTGTTTGGCACGGGTTTTTGGTTCGTCGTCTACACGAGAGACCACAATTTGGTTCTCTTCTTGCTTGACGATAATGCCATCCAGCTGAGGGGTTGTGAGTTCGCCCTTAGACCCTGCAACCTTGATGGTGCTCGGGTCGAGAGTGATTGTCACACCGCTCGGGATAGCGATTGGTAGTTTTCCAACTCGACTCATATGTTCTCCTTAATATACCTGACAGATTAATTCACCACCGACGCCTTGTGTCTTGGCCTCTGTGCCAGTCATCAAACCTTTACTGGTGCTGATGATGAGTATGCCACGACCGTGCTTAATGACGGGAATTTCGCGAGCATTCGTGTAGGCGCGCCGACCGGGCTTGCTGAGGCGCTTAATCTCAGTGATTTTAGCATTCTCGCCGTCAAGATTAATGACAATGTGCAATTGTTTACCGACACTAAGGTCAGTCGTTTTCACATCTTGCAAGAATCCATTATTGCGAAGGCTGATAGCAACGCTCTCTTTAACTTTACTGTGAGGCAAGTTAATTTCCGCCTTGCCAACGGCAACCGCATTACGAATACGCGTCAGCATATCTGCTATTGGATCTGTTGTTGTTACGCTCATATTACCAGCTCGCTTTCGTTACACCAGGGATTTCACCCTTGCTTGCATGTTCACGGAATGAAAGACGACTCAGGCCGAATTGTCGCATATAACCACGTGGGCGTCCCGTTTCGACACAGCGGTTCTTCTGTCGTGTCGGCGAGCTATTACGAGGCAGTTTTGCCAACCCATCAAAGTCGCCTAGCTCTTTAAGCTCAGCTCGCTTCGCTGCGTATTGCTCAATCATCTTTGTACGTTTTTTGTCACGAGCAAGCATAGATTTCTTAGCCATTACTTGTCCTCCTTCTCAAACGGCATGCCGAATTTCATTAGTAGTGCCTTAGCATGTTCCTGCTCTACTGCCTTAATGACAAAGACAGCCTGCAAACCATGTGCTGTGGTAGTTTCTTCAAAAGTTAACTCCGGAAAAACTGACTGGTCTGTCAATCCAATAGAGAAGTTGCCCTGCTTGTCAAAGGCTTTATTGCTTACGCCGTGAAAGTCACGCAAACGTGGCAGTACGATGCTAATAAGGCGATCCATAAACTCGTACATACGCTCACCGCGCAGTGTAAGCTTCAAACCAATCATATTGCCTTCACGAAGCTTAAAACCGGCGATTGAATTCTTAGCGATTGTCTCTACCGGCTCTTGACCGGTAATTTTACGTAGCGTATTTTTGGCCGTCTCGATAACTTTTTTATCGTCTTTTGCTCTGCCCAAGCCAATGTTGATGACAATCTTCTCGAGTCGTGGTGCCTGGTGTGGATTCGCGAGACCAAGTTCTTTCTGGAGCTCGGGTGCAAACGTATCACGATACGCAGCCTTCAGGCGAGCAGTATAGACAGGCTTGGTTGCCTTTTTGACAGTTGCTTTCTTAGCAGTTGCTTCAGCCATTACTTTATCTCCTTTCCTGATGCCTTAAACACACGAGTCTTGTTGCCGTCTTTGTCTAATGCGTAGCCAATGCGGCTAGGCTTCTTGGCGCTTGGGTCAACGATTGCAACTTTGCTAACCCAGAGTGGCTTTGTAAGCTCAATAATGCCGCCTTGTGGGTGTGCCTGGTTTGGCTTCTGATGCTTCTTGACAATATTAATGCCTTCGACAGTGACCTTGTTTTCCTTAAGGTGCACAGCGAGAACTTTGCCCTGTTTGCCTTTATACTTGCCGGCCAAAACCTGTACAAGATCACCCTTTTTTAGGCGTATTTTAAACAATTTGCCAACTGTTGTTTGTTGCTTATTCATGGCTATAGTACCTCCGGGGCTAGGCTGATTATCTTGGCGTAGCCCATATCGCGAAGTTCGCGTGGCACTGGACCAAAAATACGAGTTGCCTTAGGTAGCTTGTCGTCACCAATAACGACAGCTGCGTTATCGTCGAACTTAATGGTTGAACCGTCTTTGCGCTTAATTTCCTTACGAGTACGGACTACGACAGCTCGGATGACCGACTTCTTCTTCACGTTACCGCTCGGGTTTGCATCCTTCACAGTAGCGGTGATGACATCACCAACTTTTGCATAGCGCCTACGAGTGCCGCCAAGCACGCGGATGCAGAGGATTTCCTTTGCGCCACTGTTATCACAGACAACGAGGCGGCTTTCTTGCTGAATCATGTTAGGCCTCCTCCTCTGTCTTCTTTGCAGACACAATAACCTCGGGCTCTACGTGTACAACACCAGCTCGTTCGATAATTGTTTCTAGTTTGAAGCTCTTTCGCTTGCTAATCGGCCTTGTCTCGACAATTACAACTTTATCGCCATCTTGAGCTTCATTCTTCTCGTCATGAGCCATAAATTTGCTAGATGTGGTGTACTGCTTATGATACAGCGGGTGCGTCTTGCGTTCGCGAACCGTGACAACAATAGTCTTGTCGGCTTTGCTACTGCTGACGACGCCAGTAATTGATTTCGCCATCTTACTTGGCCTCCTTAACTAGTTGTTCACTTAATACGGTCAGCATACGGGCAAGGTCTTTGCGCTTGTTACGTACCGAGCGAACATTTTGGTTGTCGCCCATGTAAATGTGTCGGCGAAGCTCAGCAATCTCATCACGCAGCTTAGTAGTCTCTGCTGTCAGATCTTGTGTGCTAAGTTTGCGAATATCTGCAATTTTCATCTTATGCACCCTCCTTCACCAAGAATTTGGTTTTGACTGGCAGTTTATTGCTTGCGAGGCGCATAGCTTCGCGGGCCGTTTCTTCGGTTACGCCCTGCATTTCGAACAAGACAGTACCGGGACGAACTTTAGCAACGAAGAATTCAGGATTGCCCTTGCCGCTGCCCATTTTGACATCAAGTGGCTTACGAGTAACTGGTGTGTGCGGGAAGATTCGAATCCAGATCTTGCCACCACGCTTAATGTACCTAGTCATAGCCTGGCGTGAAGCCTCTATCTGACGGCTCGTAATACGCTCGTGACCTTGCGCCTGCAATGCGTATTCACCGTATGCAATGTAATTGCCAGATGTAGCGACGCCGCGGATTTTACCCTTACGGACTTTGCGGAATTTTGTGCGATTCGGGAGTAGCATGTTAGTTATCCCCCTTATATATCCAGACCTTAACACCAATAACACCCGCAACGGTCTGTGCACGGACGCCAGCATAATCAATATTAGCGCGAATGGTGTGTAGCGGTACTGAGCCTTGGGCTTCTTTTTCTCGGCGGGACATTTCTGCACCATTTAAACGACCGGCGACCTCTATACGAATACCTTTAGCACCGGCACGCATAGTAGCAGCTGCTGCGCTCTTGATGGCTCGACGGAAACTCATACGGCGCTCAAGCTGGTGAGCAATGTTTTCGGCGACTAGCTTAGCGTATAGATCAGGTTTTTTAACTTCTTCGATGTTAACACGGCTAGACACGCCGTATATTTTCTCGATTGCAGCCTTAAGCTCCTGTGCGCCTTGACCGCCACGACCGATAACAACACCTGCTTTAGCAGTTGCAATAGTTACTGTGACTAGATTTGGCGAACGCTCAATGTCTACTTTATTAATTGCACCCCTAGAACCAAATTTGTCGTGAATAAGCTTGCGAACTTTAAGGTCGGCCGCTAAATAGCTGGCGTACTCTCGCTTGCCAACAAACCATTTGCTCCGCCAATCTTTGTTGGCTTGCAGGCGCATACTAATGGGGTTTACTTTCTGGCCCATATTATGCCTCCTTCTTTTCTGTAGCCTTAGTGGCAGTGGTTGGTTTCTTGGCAGGACGTTGTTCGCCATCGACTAGTACGCAGATATGGCTACTACGCTTCATGAATGGTAGGGCGCGACCCATAGCGGCTGGACGAAAACGCTTCATGCGCGGACCGTGATTGACGGTAATTTCAACAATACGAAGCGTATCGGCTTTGTAGTTATGGTTGTGCGCCGCGTTTGCCTGAGCACTCTTGATAGTCTTCAGAACCGGAAGTGCAGCGTGGCGAGGTGTGTGCTCTAGGATAACGACGGCGTCAGCAACAGTTCGGCCACGAACTAGGGAAGTAACTTCTGCAACCTTGCGTGGGCTCATGTGAACACCCTTAGAGTCTGCTTTTACTGACATGTCCTATTTCCCCTTCGCCAATTTACCGCCGTGATTGCGGAATTTACGGGTTGGGCTGAATTCACCAAGCTTGTGACCAACCATGTTTTCGGTAACAAATACCGGAACGTGCACTTTGCCGTTGTGTATAGCAAAGGTTTTGCCGACAAAGTCTGGAGCAATCGTGCTAGCACGCGCCCATGTCTTGATAATTGTGCGATCCTCTTGGCCGAGCGCTGCGACTTTTTTCGCGAGCTTCGGATCTATAAATGGCCCTTTTTTTAGTGAACGACTCATGCTGCGGCTTCCTTTCTTCTTATAGCGTCCTTTAGTCCGGCAATAGCCCCCATCTCAAATGCACGGAAAGCGCCGTCACCGGACAATTTAAATATTCCTCTAATACGATCACGTTCTTCCCCATGAGCGCCTATCCCAAGCTCATGGCCTAAATCAACGCCCTCGATACGATGCCCCTCCTCGCTATGATAAAAGACTATTGCAGTAGCATATCCTTGCAATGCTGATGGAAGATGGGCTTCTGCTCCATCAGGATCGACGTTGGCGGCACTACCGGCGTTTGCGGTTGTATCGTGTAGATACGCTTGAGCAAATTCATGCACGCCCATAGTTACTTCCTCTTGGCCGAATGACGGCTTCTTACGATCATATTGTTGGTACTCTTACGCCTGCGTGTCTTAAGACCGAGTGTTTTCTGGCCCCAAGGAGTACGAGGAGCTTTAGCCATTCGGTGACGACCACCGTCACCACCACCATGTGGGTGATCAACTGCATTCATCACGACACCACGAACACTTGGGCGTCTACCAAGATGGCGGCTTCGACCAGCTTTTCCAAGCTTAATGTTCTGGTGCTGCTCATTACCAACTGTACCGATAGCTGCTGTGCAGTTCAGGTTAACCTTACGCACTTCGCCACTGGGCAGTTTAACCTGCGCATAGTCGCCTTCTTTTGCCATCAGCTGTGCACCGTTACCGGCGCTACGAACCATCTGGGCTCCACGGCCTGGCTGGAATTCAATTGCATGGATGGTCGAACCAACTGGGATGTTCTTGAGTGATAGACGGTTGCCAGTTTCAATTGCGGCCTCTTCGTTACCAACAAGTTTTTGTCCTACATGCATACCGTTTGCGGCAATGACATAGTGGTATACACCCTTGCTGTCTTTAACACGAGCAATACGTGCACTGCGGTTTGGATCGTATTCTATTTGCTCAATAGTGCCTTCACCAAGGAAGTTAAAGTTCATAATACGGTAGCGCTGACGAGCACCACCACCCTGATGTCGAGTCGTAATGCGACCCTGGTTGTTGCGACCATTACCACGACGTTTTGTGACCGTAAGAGAGCGCAAGGGCTTCCTAGTTGTAATAGCATCGAAGTCCTGGCTGCTCATACCACGTCGACCTGGTGTCGTTGGATTATATTGCTTAATCGCCATTACTTGGTCTCCTTTTTGGCCAGCTTGTCGGCTTTCTTATCAACCTTAGCGGTCTTTTTCTCTGCCTTCTTATCGTCGGTCTTTTTCTCGGCTTTTTTAGTAGCTTCTGCGACTTCGGCTTCTTCGGCCTGGAAGAACGGCAAGTGACTGCCTTCTGCTAGCGTTACGTACGCTTTGCGTGTATCAGCCTGTGTACCTAGTCGATTGCTGCTTCGCTTGCCGGTCAAGTTCATGACTCGCTTGGCCTTGCCTGGGCGGTTAACAATGCGAACCGTTGCAACTGCAACGTCAAACTGTTTGGTAACAGCGTGGGCGATTTCGTGTTTATTAAGCCCGACTGGTACGTCGATAACAAAAGTGTTTGTGGCCTGGCTCTGGGCAAACGCTTTTTCGCTCAGGCGTGGTTTCATAAAATGCATTATTTTGTACCCCCTAGCCATTCTTCGACTGTTTTGAGTGCGTCAGCGGTAAGTATGATGTGATATGCGTTCAATATATCGTATACATTCAGGTACTTAGCACTTACGAGGTTAACATCTTGCAGGTTGCGCGTTGCCAGTTTTAGTTCAGCGGTCTTGTCGCTCACCACCACCAGAGCGGTGCGCTTCACGCCCAGCTTATTTAGCAGCTTGGCCATATCCGCCGTTTTGCCATCTTTGCTCGCTAGATTCTCTATAACAATGACTTTTCCTGCTTCGTTTGCGAGGCTAAGTGCCTGACGTAGCGCAGCACGCTTGCTCGATACGGGAAGTTTCTTGGTGTAGTTTTCTAGACCTGTTGGCCCGAAAACAATACCACCACCGCGCCAGATTGGGTTACGAGAAGAGCCAAAACGGGCACGTCCTGTACCCTTCTGCTTCCATGGTTTCTTACCGCCACCACTTACTAGGCCGCGTGTTTTAACGACAGCCAGGTTTTCGCGACCGTTCGAAAGGTACGTTTCGTATGCTTGCTTCAGTAGTTGGTGATTTTCTACGCTCACCCCAAAGACTTCTTTGCTCAGCTTTGCGGCAGTCGTAGCTTTAGCACCGCTCGCAGTGAATGTGTTTACAGCCATTATTCGTCTCCCTTCACTGTTACAATGCCCTTGCGTGGACCAGGAACCGCACCGACAACGCCGATGTAGCCCTTATCAGTATCAACGAGTGCAATCTTGAGATTACGGACAGTAACTTGCTCGTGTCCTAGATGACCAGCCATCTTCTTGCCCTTCAAGATGTGCTGCGGGTACATTGAACCGATTGAGCCAGGACGACGATAGCTACCACCACCATGCGTCTTGCGACCACGATGGAAATTGTGGCGGCGGATAGTACCGGCCCAACCCTTACCTTTGCTTACCCCAGTGACGTGCACGACGTCACCAACTGAAAAGACCTCTGCGGTGATTTCTGAACCAACCTTGAGGTCTTCTGTTATTTCGGGTACGCGAAATTCGCGAATAATCTTTGGCATCTTGCCCGATAGCTTA
>Ga0172381_10002578_pt1 | contig 19878 bp, 7 predicted proteins | sample Leawel6488metaG_FD_119754 | JGI IMG/M metagenome (GOLD analysis project Ga0172381, IMG submission 119754) | Leachate microbial communities from a municipal landfill in Southern Ontario, Canada - Leachate well 64-88 metaG | ecosystem: Engineered > Solid waste > Landfill > Unclassified | place...
GATCACCCGGGCGACGGCCAAACAGCTCTACCTGTCCGCGCCGAGCGATACGGCGGGGCACACGATCACCGTGCCCTATCTGTGCAAGCCGAACCCGGTTTACGCGGACCACATCTCCTGGCGGTTCGACGATCTCGCGTGCCGGGCGATCGCCCATGAGGCGGCGTTCCAGTATGAAAACCGCAAAAACAACACCAACGTCGCCGACCGTCACCACATCCTGTTTCTGGCCGAGCTGACCCGCAGCCGCAATGAACGCGCCGCGCTGGCGATTCAAGGCGGCCGCTACCGCAGCTTGCCCTGACCGGGCAACGGAGGAGTTATGGCCCTTGACGAAGCAACACTGCGAACCAAAATCCGCTATCTGCTGAAGGAATCCGCCGAGGGCTACTTCTTCGACGCCGAGATCAACGGTTGGATTGCCGACGCATCTACGGACATCTCCGCAAAGACCCTCTGTTACGAGACGATTTCCGACCTCACGCCCGTCGCCGGAACGCTTGAATATCCCGAGCCGACCGGATGCCTGAAGATTTCCGCGGTGCATTATGACAACAAGCCGCTGACGAAGATCCATCCGAAGGCGCTCGGCATCGCCAGCAATCGGGCCGCCGGACCGCCGGAGCAATACTACTATTTCGCGAAAAAGATCGGCATCTGGCCGCTGGCCGACGTCGCGGTGGTCGCGCGCGCCGTGAAGCCGCGCGTCTTTCATGCCGCCGTGACGGCGACCGTCGCCAATATCCCCGAGCAGTACGGCCCGATGGTGGAGCTCTATGCGCTGGTTCGCGCCAAGATCAAGGAGGAGAAAACCGCCCAGGCTTCGATGCTCTACCAGATGTATCTGTCGAGCCTGATGTTCCATCGGCAGGATCTGACCGAGCAGACCGTGGACGCGAAAAGCGAGTTCAAGATCCCGGATTACAACGAGATCGTGCAGCCCGCAAAGGAGTAAGATGGCCGAAAAAACCTCCAAAGAGCTGATCGTCCGCCGGCGCGCAGCGCCCCGGCTTGTCGGCGACCTGCCGCAGCCGGAAGACGCGAAGGTCGGCCGCGACCAGATCCTGTTCGGGAAAGGCCAATGGCTGCCGTCGATGGACCCGCTGGTGATCGGCAAGGAAAACTTCGCCGATCTGCAAAACCTGCGCTACGGGAACGACGGCCTGGCGACGATCAAAGGGCATGCGAAGATCAATGCGACGGCGCTCGCCGCCTATCCGAAGGTCCGCGCGCTGCATCAGCTCACCTCGCCCTACACCACGCAAAGCCGGATCCTGGCGCAGGCCTTCAATTCCGGCCTGACGGCGGCGGAGATCCTGGAGAACCTCTCTGTCGTTCCCGCGGCGGCGGATTTCGCGGGCACAGCGCTGGGGGCGACGGCCGCGGCGCAGGGCCGATTTGCCAAATGGCCCGCGGGCCATGTCGCGTTCTGCGACGGCCAGGGCGTGAAGGTCTGGGCCGGTGACGAGATGCCCGTCTCGTTCATCTCGATGGCCACCCATATCGATTATCACGACGAATATACGGAATATCTGCGCACAAACGACTCGTCCGGCGACGAGAGCGTGCCGCTGATGGCCGACGGCTGGAACGAAACCCAGGGCGTGCTGACCTCGTCCGGCAGCCGCGATATTACGACCAACGGCGCGACCGGGCAGGCCTACGCCGGACGTTTCAAGGCGAACCGCAGCGGATCCATCCACGGGGTATCAATCAAGCTGAAAAAAACGGGTTCGCCCGCCGGGAACCTCTTGGCGAAGATTTACAGCGCGACGGGAACGTATCCGAATGATTATACGGAAGTAGTTTCGGGGATCCCCTTCCTGGGGGCGGAATCGGGCGACGATATCATCACGGAGGCGGGAATCACGCTCACGACCGAGAACACCGCCACGTCCACGCCGGTGCCGTGCGATTCGCTGACGACCGAATTCACATTCATTCGGTTTGATTTTACCTCTCCGGTGGAGCTGACGGCCGAAACATACTACTGGATCGTGATTACCGCCGACGGGGATTACGCCTATACGGACGGCGTGACGGAAGTGGTCTGTTACACCGGCGTTTATACCAACTCGGCCGGCCTCACGGTGATCAAGCCGCTGGATATCATGGCCGCGGACGGGAGCTGGAACCACAAACCGGCGGCCGACGAATGTCTCTCCTTTCAGATCCAGTACAAGGTGTACATCTACCTGGGCTGCTCGCGACCCGCGCAAGGGTTCACAAACTACATCAACCCGACAAATGCCAACGCCAGGGCGGCGGCGGCGACGCTCCAGTACGGCCGGTACGCCGGCGACGCGATCGGCTGGACGCCGGTATCCGGCCTGACCGACGGCACGGCCGCCTCCGGAAAAACGCAGGCGCAGACCGGGTCGCTTGCGTTTACCAGGCCGACGACGCAAAAACCGGTCTTTATCAACGGCTTGTCGCTGTACTGGTACCGGCTGGGGTTCAGCGCCTGGCTGCATCGCAGCGAGGACATCGGCGACGGATACGACTCTCCCTACATCTACCAGATCACCGCCGATTGCCCATGGCAGGATGTCGTGTCGCTCTGGAGCGGAGAATCGATGATCCTGACCGGCTTCAAGATCTTCGACGGCAGCCAGAATCAGGATTACACGGCATACCTGAATGACGGCTCGCAGACCACCGACACGGAAGATCAACTGAATTCGTTCTCGACGGTCAAGAAGATCTTTATCCAGACGGCCAGCCCGGCGCAGGGCTTCATGTTCCGGTTCATTCCCGGCAGTTACAACGGCAACGCATCGATCATGAAGATCCGGCGGTATCAGGGAATCTGGGTCGAGATCGACGATTTCACGGACAAGACCTCCCTGTCCGGGGCCAGTTTCGGGCAGAGCGGGATGGTGGCCTTCGACGTGAGCGAGCTGGACAAGACCATTTCGCTGGACGGCGAAACGGCCTACTACACATACGAGATCAGCTTTACCGCCGCATTCAGCGCGACCGTGGCCCTCTACAACGTGACCGCGATCGAGGCCCAGAAGTCGATCGACGGCTACGTCTTCCCGTTCATGTTCCGCAACCGGCCGCTTTTGTGCGGCTATACCAAGGGCGACGAGGGCAACCGCGTGGACTACGGGATGACCGACACGGTGGACGTCTTCACCGGCTCGGACGCGAGCCTGGGGATGAACAACGCGCCGCTCTACTTCGGCGGGAACGAACCCCTGACCTGCGCAATCGAGATGTACAACCGGCTGGGAAGCACGATCTATCACGTCGGGATATTCTGCAAGGCGCAGGAAACCTATCTGTTGTCCGGGTACGACGCGGAAACGTATCAGATTTATCGGATATCCGGCGGGATCGGCTGCCCGGCGCCGATGACGATCGACACGGTGGAGATCGGCTACGGATCTGAGCAGGGCGAGTTGCGCTGCATCGCGCTGTGGCTTTCGTTCGTCGGCCCGGTGATCTGCGACACGGCTACCGTCACGCCGATTCCGGGAATGGAATGCTATTTCGACCGCAACGACAGCCGCTGCATCAACTGGTCCGCCGTCGAGAAGGCCTGCGCGGCCGTCGATCTCGAATACATGGAATACCACCTCTGCCTGCCGTCGGGCGCCGGGCAGACCACCAACAACGTCTGGCTGGTTTTCGACCTGATGAAACGCCGCTGGTACCGCCGCGTGGCCAACGACGGGCAATACCCGCAGGCCTTTAGCCGCGTCGTTTCCACGAACGGGACTCCTTATATCTTTGCCAGCTACGACGACGGGCACCTGCGCCGGGTCAATACCGGCGACACCTGGGACACCGGCGGAACGGCGATCGGCTGCGTATTCAAGACCGCCGACATCCTGCCGACCGGGGATATGTGGGACGTGACCCGGCTGAGATACCTGAAACTGCTGGGCGTTACGGCCGCGGACGTATCGGTGGCCCTGACGCATTATAAAAACGGCGCGTCGTCCGGGACGAGCCTCGCGGCCGCGTCGCTGTCGGCAACCAACCGCCATAGCCGGAATACCCAGCCGATCTCGCTGCCGGGCTTTTCACACCAGTTCCTGCTGACATTCGCCGCCCCGGCGGGCGGGGCGACGCTGTTGGGGATGGCCTGGCAATTTACCGCGGAACGGGAAGATTTGACAGCCGGCGCCGGGGGTTGACCGCGGAGAAAGGAAACAAAAACCGATGGATCTGTCTTCACAAATATCCTTTGAACGGGCCTGGGCGAAGGCCAACCGGCTGCCGCAGGAAGAGCGCGCGATCGCGCCGACGGGGCAGGTCGCCTATGCGCACGGCGTGGCCGAGGGCGAGGCGGAAAACAAGGCCGAAGGGTTTGCCATGGACATGGCCGCCCGCGAGGCCTCGCAAGAGGAGCAGGGGCGGCAGTTCGGCCTTTCGACGGGGGAGAAGGGGAGGCAGGTGACGACCAGTCTGGAGAGCCGCTATCAGCAGGCGATCCAAAACCTCGACGAACAGGCCCGCCGGTTCGGCCAGAACATCGAATGGACCGGGACGAGAACCGGGAAGGTCCTCGGCGAACAGGAACGGCAGTTCTCCGGCCGGCTCGCCGCGTCGGCCAGCCAGTTCGACCGGGCGCTGGCCGCCAAAGCGGATATCGTCGGCAGCCGGCTTGCGGAATCCAGCTATGAAAGCACGATGGCCGCCAACCAGAAGATGACCCAGTTCGAGCAGGAGCTGGCCTTCAAGTCAAAGAAATTCGACGACGAGATGGCCTGGGCCCGGGACAAGTTCAGCCAGACGATGAGTTTTACCGACCAGGTCTTCGCCGACAAGATGAACCGGCAGCGCAACGATCTGGACACCTGGATCCAGAACAACCGGATCGGCGCGGTGATCCAGCTCGCCAACACGGCCGTCAGCGCCTACGGGATGGGGAAGGCGATCTCCGACCGCAAGGCGATGGCGTCTGAAAACGCCGCGCTTAGAACGCAAGCCGGCCTCGCCGAAACCGCCGCCGAAATCAACCGGCAGCGCGTCTGGGGCATCGAGGATGTACCGACATACGATTACGATCCGGACTGGCTGAAAAACGGCAAATTCACGCTTCAGTACGATGAGACAACCCAGACATACGAACCCGTTCCATTGACCAACCAGAATCAGGGGATCACGGATTGGAAAAAGGCGCAGATCAGAAACAATGTGTTCAATCCCACGACCTGGGCGTCGTTCATGCGCTAAACGGGATGCGAACCATGAACATGTATCGCCGTAAAGGAGGAAAGCCATGGCCACGTTGAGTCAAATCGCAAAAAATCAGAACCGCCTGGGGATGACGGAAGGCCCGCTGGCGGCTACGAACCTGACGCCGGATCAGTACGCCCGCGGGGCGGGCATGATGCAAGAGGCGCTCGGCATCGCCCCGGCGACCGCCGGAAGCCCGCAGCTTTCCGCCGTCGCGGGCGCCAGGCGCAGCGCCGCGACCGAACCCAAGGTCACGCTGTACGGCACGCTCGGCCAACGCCTGAAGGCGATCGATTCGGTCAAGCAGTCGATCAGCAACCACTACGCCCAGTATGACGCCGCCAAGCGCCTCCTCGCAAAGGCGCAGAGAACCGCCGCGGCCGAGCAGGCCCGGATGGAGGAAGCCCGGACCGCCGAACAGAGGCGGCAGCAGGAGACCCGCACGGCCGAGCAAATACAGCAGCAACAGGCGGCCTTGCAGGAGTCCGAGGCGCAAAAGGCGCGACGATCGCGGTCCCTGGCGGAACAGCAACAGGCAACCCAGGCCGTCGCGGCCGCGAGGATGGCCGAAAACAAAAAACAGATGGAGGCGCAGCTCGCCCGGCAGAAGGCCGCGCAGGAGGCCGCGCAGGCCACGGCGAAGGCCGAGCAGGAGGCGCAGGCCGCCGCGTTCAAGAAACAACAGGACGATTACGAGGCGTTCATCAAGGCCGGCGAAAAGAATTATCAGGAGGCCGAGAAAAAGCCGAAACGCGAATTTATCGAAAAGCTCATCAAAACCCGCCAGGACAACTATATGCGGGCGATGGCCCGAAAAGACCCGAATTCGATGCTGGTCTACAATCCCGGGCTGGCGCATATCACCAACGGCGGCGACGGCTACACCGTCGAAATCCCGGAATTTCCGAAGATTCTGGCGCCGGACGATCCGAACTACAAGGCGCCCGGCGTCCTTCCCGCACTGGAGGATTACCTGGCGCCCTATGAGGATAACTTCAAGGCCGAGCCCGCCTTGACACGGGTGTACTGGCAACTCAAGCCGGAGCAACGGGAAGGGTATATGCGGGCCTATGAAGCCGAGCTCAACCCGACTCCCGAAGGGATGGGCACTTCCCGCGCGACGTATCTGGAAAGCATCGGCTTCAAGCTCGACCCGAACAAGCCGCTGATCAAGGAGCCGACGCCGGGATGGAAAGGGCCGGATCCGGCGTACAAACCGCCGGCCACGCCGGCCGATCCGCGAAATCAGAAGTTGCCCGCCGGATCGGATCAGCCCGCGCCCGCCCAAACCGCGGATACCTATAAAAGATCGTACGACCTGGCGGCCCAGCGGTACCTGCTGGACAATCCGGACGTCTACCGCTCGGGGATGGATCCGTGGGAGCATTATGTGAAATACGGGGCCTCGCAAGGGAAGGTCTGGCCGGGAGAGACCAAACCCGGCGCAACGGCGCCGATCCCACGCGAAATAGCCAAAGAGCCGCAAGCTCCGCCTGACATCGCGCCTGCTCCGGGATCCAAGGACGACGTGACGCCACCGGCGCAATCGGCAGCCGGTCCGGAAGATCCGAACAATTCAACAGAGCCGAAGGCGGTTCGCCCGCCGGAGCCTCCCCAACCGGGATATCAGTTGTTCGGCGGATCGCCGGAGACGCCGGAAGAGCCGCCGCCGGTCATAAAAACGCCAAAGCCCGCGTCACAGAACCTGACCTATCCGCAGGCCGCCGCCCGCTACCTCCAGGACAACCCGGACGTCGCCCGGGCGGGGATGGATCCGTGGGAACATTATCAGCGATGGGGGAAAAACGAAGGCCGCGTCTGGAGAGGGGAAGCGCAGCCCGCCATTAACTATGGCGGTTTCTTCGGCGGTTCGCCGGAGATGTGAACGGCATCGATTAGAAAGGAGAGCGAACGATGATTGACATGAATCTCTCAGGCGGACCCAGCGGGACGCTTCAGCAGGCCGCATTGACCCGGAAGAAAAAGAAGACGCCCTATGAAGAGATCGCGCTGGCGCAAGCGGCCACGGCCCAGCAGGAGGCGATGCAGAAAAAGGCCGACCGGCAGCGCCAGGAAGAGCTGGAGACGCAAAAAAGCCAGTTTGACACGTCGCTGACCCAGGAGAAGGAGCTGTTCGACAAGCAGCTCGCGCAGGAAAGCGAGCTGTTCAACAAGAATTACGAGCAGTCGCAAGAGCAGTTCGACCGGGAGATCGCCCAGCAAAAGGAGCTCTTCGAGAAGGAATTCACGCAGGGGCAGACCCAGTTCGACCGCGACATGGCCGAGAGGGAACGGCAGTTTGCGATGGGGCTGGAGGCCACCGCCGGGCTGACCGAAAAGGAGCTGGCCGCGCGCCGCGAGGAATTCGAGCGGAATTACGCGCTGTCGGAAGAGCAGTTCGGCAAATCGCTTACCGAGCAGCAGCGACAACACAAGCTGTCGCTGGCCACATCCCAAGAACAGTTTGACCAGCAAATGGCCCAGCAACGGCGGCAGCATGCCGACCAGATGCGGATCGCCGATGAGCAGGCGTCCGCGGCGCAGACGCAGTTTTACATCAGCATGGGGGTGTCGATTATCGGCATTACCATAACAGTTCTGGCCGTCGCCGGAGCTTTTGCCTGATGGAAACCAGGCAACAAACCAAAAGGAGGAGCATCATGGATCATAATACCGTCGCAACCGGCGCGCAGCCGCCGCGGGGAGAAGCCCCCCCGCCCGAAAAGGCAAAATTCGCCGAGGCGTATGGCAAAAGCACGATCGGCCAGATCGGCGAGCAGATGGGGATCGACCCGTTTGTCTGGGGGTTTATGAACATCAACAAGGACGAACCGATCACGCCGGAGCGGTTCGAGCAGATGGTCAGCGCGCCGTACATGGCCTATGCGCTGCCCCGGGCCGCGGTCGTCCGCCATTCGGAACAGCTCAAGACGATGGAGCGGCAGTTCCTGAGCGAACAGGACCCGGCGAAAAAGGAGCAGATCAAGGCGAATTACGACGCGCTTTCCGGGCAGATCAACATCCTGCGGGATTACATCGAAAACGGCCCGGACGAGGGGATGGTCGCCGACGCGCTGAAAAACGCCGGGATCGACGATCCGGCGGCGGTCAAGCAGGCGATGAACAGGCTAAAGACGGTCGTCCGGCCCGGAGGCGGAGGCGCTTCCGGCCCGGCAACGGGCGGCCCGGCGGCCGCAAACGCCATGCCCGCGGGCGGCCCGCAGACACTGCCGGCGACGCCCAATTCCGCGCCCGGCAACGCGAACCCCGCCGCGCCGCGCCGCCGCACCGCGGAGGCCATCATTCAGAAGTATCTGGAATCCGCGGCTACGTAGAACCATCCGGAAAGGAGACATCTCATGGACTTATACGCACCGATCACCAGCGCGCTGGCCAACACCCAGAGCACGATCGTCGATCTCATGAAGACCTTCATGAGCAACGAAATCGCCAAGCAGGCGATGGAACTCGAACGCGAAAAGATGGCGCAGGAGAACCGGCGGATTGATCTCCAGCAGGACCGGGATCAGCGGGAGTCGCTGCGGGACATCTCCGCGGATGCGCGCGCGCAGCAGGCCCGCGAAGACGCCCTGCGCGCCCGCTCCGAGGACGTCTCTTTCCGGACGGAGCAGGCGAACGCGGCGAACATTTCGCGACTGAATGAAGAGGAACGCGACAAGGCCCTGTTGTCCAACACGTTCGATCAGCAGGCGAAAACCTGGGGATTCAAAGAAAGAGAGATGACCCTGGCCGAGCAACAGGCACAACGCGAAGCCGAGAAATCCAAACGGGACAGCGAACTGTTCGGCCTGCAAAAGCAGAAACTGACGGACGAGACCACGCGCCGTCCGGCGCGCGAGTTCGCCGCCCGTTACCGGTACAGCGACGACGTCTTGAACACCGCGGGAATCAATCCGGACGCCTCGCTGACGCAGGCGGAATTCTCCGCGCTGATGGAAGACAAAAAGGCCACCATCGCCTATACACAGGCCGCCGTCCTCCAGAATCAGCTCAATGCGCTGAAGGCCAAGGGCAAGGCCGAAACCGACCCCACCAACCGGGAAGCGATCAAAAAACAGTACGATGCCCTTCACGCGCAGTGGTCGGTCCTCAACAAATCCCTCTCCGGGAACCGGCTTTCCGACAAACTCGTCCTGGAAATCATGAAATCCGACGAGCTGGACAAAGAAGCGGCCACCAAAGACGCCATGACCATTATCGATACATTCGAGAAACATCGGGCGGAGCAAAGCCCCACGGGCCGGCCGTCGGATGCGTGGGATCCGGCCGCGGCCCCGGGCGGCGGGCAGCCGACCGGCGTCGTGACGCCGGAGATTGCGGAGCTGAAGCAGTATTTCCAGGCGAAGAATCCCGCCGTCCTGCGGGAAGCCGCGGCGATCATCCAGAGGGAAGGGCAGGCAGCCGGAATCGATTTCCTGCGAAAAAAACGGCAGGAACTGCAAAGCAACGCCCCGGGGTCCGCCGAAGACGACACCTTCGGGATCCGTCCGGGATCCGCATTGTCCAAAATTGCGGCCGTGGTCCGCCGGGCGCCGAACCTCCCGGATTATGAGAATATGCCGGGATTGACCTACTAACGCATCAGGAGACGATATGCCCCCGTTTGCATCCACCGCGTACACGGACCCGCTGGCCAAGTTCCTGATCTCCGGGGAGTCGCCGAAAGAAGAACCCGCCCAGGCCATGGACCCGCTGGCGACGTTTCTGCTGGAAGGAACCGAAGAGGAGCAGAAGGCGGCGCGCGAAAAACAGGTCCAAATCCAGAAGGCCGCGGATGAAAACCTCCGCAATCGCGGCGAATTTGCCCGCGGCGTCGCCCGCGGCACGGACACGCTGGAGGCCTCGCTGTACGGTTTTGCCGGCCTGGCCGGATCCGCCATGGGGATGGAGGGGGTCAAGCAGTGGGGGTTCGAGGGGTACAAGCGCAACATCGAGGAGGCGCAGGAGAATCCCGCTTCCGTTCAATTTGAGGACCTGACGCTGACCGAGCCCGCGAAGGCGGCAAAATGGGCGATCGGATCGCTGGGCGAGCTTGCCCCGTCGATGGCCGAGGCGATGGTCACCTCCCTGGCCGGCGCGGCAATCGGGACGGCCGCAGCGCCGGGCGCGGGTACGGCCGCGGGCGCCCTGGCCGGTTTCCTGGGCAAGCGCGCCATGCGCAAGATGGTCCAGGAGGCCGCCGAATCCTACATCCAAAAAGGCGTCGCGCGCGAAGCCGCCGAAGAGATCGCCCAAAAAGAGGTCGCGGGGATCGCCGAAAGCGCCCTCGTCAAGGCCGGGATGCGCACGGCAGGCGCGCAGGCGGGCATGGTCTCCGGCGTCATGCCGATGGAGGCGGGCGGAAACTGGGGCGAGGTCCTGCAAGAGAAGGGGATCGACAATCCGATTTCCGCGCTGGCCACCGGCACCGCCGCCGCATTCCTGGAGCTGGCCGGAGGCAATGCGCGGCTGATCGGGAAGATCCTCGGACCGGCAAAGGAAACCGCTTTCCGCAAGGCCATTTCCGCGGGAGACACCCGCCTGGTCGCCCGGATGGGCAAAGAGGCGCTCACATCCTCCGCGGGCGAATACGGCCAGGAGTTCAGCCAGGAATTCCTGTCGCTGATGAATACCGCGCTCAACGACCCGACATTCGAGCTCTACACGGCCGAAAATCTCAAAAGGCTCAACGAAGCCGGGTGGATGGGCGCCGTCGGCGGGTTTGCGGGCGGGACGCTGGGCGGCGCGAAATCCGCGCACGACGACGCGGCAGCGGCGCAGGAGAAGGCAAAGCAATACGGGAGCATGGCCGACCGGGCCAAGCTGACCGAGCCGATCCTGACCTGGAAAAAAGAGGGAAAGACGCCCGAAGAGATCTATCAAAACGTCGCCGGCGTGATCGACGAATTCAACGCGCTCCTTCCCGAGGAAACACGGCGGGAAGTGCCGATGTCGGCGATCATCGAAATGACGGACACCGTCCTGACCCGCGACGCGGAAGCCGGACAACCACCGAAAAAGAAAGGGATTCTCGGGGCATTCGGCATGCGGGAGAAGGCGCCGGGCGGGGCAATGGCAACCGGCGGCCAGGCCGTCACCGACATCGGGAAAACGCCCGCGACACCGGGAACGACGCCGGAGACGAGAGTTCCGGAAGCGGGCGCAATGCCCGCCTTGCAACCGATGAAACCGGAGGCGCGCATTCCCCCCGCCGCGCCGCCGCAACCGATGGGCGCGACAATCACCGGTGTGGACGCATTGGGCGAGGGACACGAAGAGCCGGAGGAAGAAGGGCCGCGGGCCACATTATCGCAGTTGATCGAGCCGATCGCGCCCGCCGCACCGACTGTTTTACCCGTGCCATCGACGAGCCCTCCATCGTCAACGGCACAACCTTCCGGGGCGCCCTCACCCGCCCCGGAAGGTCCTACCACCCCGGCGCCGCTTCGCCCGGAGCCGCGGGAGGAAATATCCGCCGCACCGACACCGCCCCTGCCCGGCTGGGACGTGGATCGAGGCGCGATGCCCGGCGAACCGATCATGACCTACCAGGACAAGGGAGCCATCGTCGAGCGCGTCGATGATCAGGGAATGGTCCTCTATGAGGGCTTGCTGGACGGCGGGATGTCGGTCGGCGTGTTTGAAAGCGTCGAGGAGGCGGGCAGGGCCGTCGAGGAGGCCGTCGGAACGCAGAAGCCCGCTGAAACGAAAGAACAAAAGAAATCCCCGAGGCGACAGATGTTGGATGACATGGTCGCGAAATACCGGGGAGAAGGGCACGAAATCAACGACCATGGCGTCTATGAAACCAAGGAAAAGATCATCATACCCTTCAGCAAGGCCGCGGGCCGAGACGGGGCGATCAAGATCGCGGAAGCCCCCGACGGATTCCGCCTCGGCATTAACATATCGAAAAAGTACGGCGACTATGAGGGAGGAGGGTATGCCCCAAGTATATATGAGGAGACGTATGGCACGCAAGACGAGGCAATCCGGGCCGGGATCGAAATCATCAGAAGCCGGATAAAAGCAAATGATCCCAAGGGTAAACGAGCCCTGGAAGACCTGGAATCCTTTGAAAAGACATTCGCCGGATCGAAAACGAAAATCGTTCAACCTGGGGCAACGTCGCAAAGAAAACAGCCGTGGGAGATGAGGCAAGTAGAAGTCACCAGCAAAAAAGCAGAATCGGTTTTCCCATTAAGCGGGAAGGTGGAAATTGAAAATGGGAAACCAATATATAAATACAGTACGACCGTAAAATGGGGAAGTGGAGAAAACACTTTTGAGATAAAAACAAAAAATCCGTTAAATGGAACGCGTCAGGCGGAAAGATTACATAAGGAAATTGTCAAGCAAGCCCTCTCCGAAGGCAAGCCCGTTCCTCCTGAAGTCCTGAAGGATTACCCGGAATTGCAGCAGGCGAAGACCGCCCCGACCCAGGGCGTGCAGACGCTGGGGGCGCGGCCGAAGATCGCGGCTGAAGAAGAGAAGGCTGCGGAGACGAAAGAGGCTCCTGCCGCTTCAACCCAGGTTGAAGAACCTTCAACCAAGGTTGAAAACGGAGCGCCTTACAAAGTCGGCGATCGCGTTGTCGTTGACGGCAGGCACGGGGCGATATCCGAAGTCGCCGCCTTCACGATGCAGCCCGTTTTCGGAGGAACCATCGGAAAAACGACGAGATACACCTACCGAGTGAAGTACGATAGCGGGCGGGATTGGTTTGCAAGCGAGGAGAAGATCCAGAGGGAAACCGAAAAACCGACCGGAGCCGTTGTGCCGGATGTTCTGGTACCCAAGGGGATCTTGAGCTCAAAAGACGAATACCGCGACCCGGAAGACGTTGTTGATTCAATCCAACGCGGCAAAGAGAGGATTGCAGGACTCAAGGAGGCAGCAAACCGGGCAAGATCTCCTGTCAACCGGGACAAAAAACTAAAGCAAGCAAAAGACGAGGAAGAGCTTTCCGCACTGCTGCAAGCGGAATTCAATAAATGGGCTGCGCAGAATCCCGAAGCGGCGGCGAAGTATCGGCCTGTTCAAAAAACAGCCGGTACTCCCGCCCCTGCGTCTCCTGCCGCAACCGGGAGAATGTCGGATTACGGGCTCCAAGTCGTCAAAACCACGACGAACAAAGGAACTCCCGTATGGAATGTATTCGGGAACACAAAAGAACATTCACAAACGATCAAGAGGATCGGCGGCCGCTGGTATGGGCCGAAAAAGGTCTGGTCCTTCTATGACGGAGATCCGACCGCAAAGCTGCTGGAGGCGCTGGGCGGGAAGACCGCCCCGACCCAGGGCGTGCAGACCCTGGGGGCGCAGCCGAGGCCCGTACCGGCGGCGGCGAAGCCTCTGGTGGATCCGAAAGAGATCGAAAAAGTCAAGACGCTCACACAGATACTGATCGATCACGGCGGCGAAGCCTTGGGATATAATGAATGGATCAGGGCCATGGAGAGCGGCGATCCCGCGCAACTCAAGGAATGGCCGGACGTTCAATCCACGATCAGGGCGCTCGGATTGTCCATAGATAAAGCCAAAAGGATCGAGGCCGCACGACGGGGCGTACCGCCCGGTTTCGTCGAGGCGGCAAATGCGGGGAAACTCACCCCCTACGATACGCCGGAGATCATCGCGGCCCGGGAAAAGGCCGACAGCATTCCGCTTACGATCCTGATCGACACCGAGGAACGGAAGGCGCTTCGGCAGGAGAAGGCGGATAAATTCTACGGGACCGGCGCGAAAAATCAGAACAAGCGGGCCGATCTCGTGATTGGAATGCCGGGAGCCGGCAAATCCTCGCGCCTGGCCAAACCGTTGGCCAAAGAACACGGATCATTGATCATCGATTCCGATGACGTCAAGGAGGATATGCCTGAGTACCAGAAAGGCATCGGCGCAAAGGCGTTGCATTTGGAAACCGCCTTCATTGCCGACGACCTCATTCTCGGCAAAGCGATCCGGAATGGCGATAATGTTGTTCTGGCGCGCCTGGGGAAGACGCTTGAGACGATGCAGGAGCTGATCCGGCTGCTGAAAGGCAACGGATATGAGGTTCACGTCCATTATATGGATGCAAAGCCCGCGGAGTCGGCCAGAAGAGCGGTCACGCGCTTCCTGGAAGGGGGAAGATTTGTCGATCCGGCATACATTCTGAATACGGTTGACACGAAACCCAAAGAGGTGTATAATCGGATCAAAGAAATGGAGGAGGTTTCCAGTTATGAAGCCTACGACAACAACGTCCCGAAGGGAACTGATCCCCGGCTATACGATTCCGGAGTACGCAAAGACGCAGCAGCAGGCGGACGAGATGTACGCCAGGTCGGAAGAGATCGCCGTCAATACCCTGAAGAGGATACTGGAAGAGAAGAGGCCGCAAAGCCGGAAGTAACCCCGCCCCTTTTCAAAGAAGGGCAAGAGGTAGCGTTCACCGATTTCCGAACCGGGAAGCAATTAACAGGAAAAATCGCCAGGGACTATGTCGCGGACGGCACCACCAACGTCGGGATTTCCGGCGACGATGGGATGCACCACTTTGCCGACCCGGCAACCGTAAAGGCCGTTGCCGCCTACGGCTCCACCAACAAGATCTTCACCAAGGACAAGGCCGACAAGGCCCGGGAGATCCTCCGCAAGAAGCTCGGCGGAATCCACATGGGCGTGCCTCTCGACCCGGAGATCATCCAGGCCGGGATGGACCTGGCCGGGTATCATATCGAGTCCGGCGCGCGGTCGTTCGCCGCTTACTCCAAGAAGATGATTGAAGATTTGGGGGATGTGATCCGCCCCTATCTGAAATCCTTCTACATGGCCGTTCGGAACTATCCAGGCTTCGACAAGACCGACATGGACAATGAAGCCGCGCTCGATCAAGTTGGTGAGGGAATCGTCACCCTGGAAGACAAGCAGGTCTTGATGGGAATGCTCCAAAGGGATGACATGGTACATTACAAGAAGAAATACGATGCTCTTCCCGGAGCTGGCTACTTCCGTGAATATAAGGATGGCTATATCAGGGTGGTCAGCGGTGGAGGGCTGAGCACCGAAGTCTTTCCGGATGATATTATCCGGGCGGAAAGAGATGGAAAGCCTATTGACATTTCAGAGAAAAAGGCTATATTAGAACCGACGGAGGGGGGTGAAGAGGATGAAACACGTGGCCAGCGTGAGCAACCGAGACCAGGAGTGGCAAGACCATCTGGATTGGATGCTGGAGAATCACCCGCAACGGACGTTCGACCTGTTCCAGAAGGGGGAACTGCGGGCCTACCTGGACAAAAAGGCCGCCCGGGCCATTATCCGATGGGGTCGCCTGGAGAACGAGAAGAAACTGCCGAGCTGGCAGGCCCAGGAGATCGTGTATCACGACCTGATCTGCCCGCCCGACGGCCCGGCGAGCCGGGAGAACGTCCCGACGCCGCTGTCCGACAAGAAGCTGAACGAGATCGAGAGCTGGCGGAACAGCCCCATGGAGCCGAACGAGGTCGAAATCACCGCATAGGTCCCACCGACACGCTTTTCCAACGCGGAAAGGTCGCCCGGATCGAGGCGAATATCCGCGCCATAATCCTTTCCAAAAAACTGCAAAAAGAGAACCGGGACGCCACGCCCGCCGAAATGCGGATCCTCGCCCAATACACCGGCTGGGGCGCCGTAACCGAAGAGGTTTTCAAGGAAGAATTTGTGCGGACCGCAAGCCGGGGCGAAAGCGGATGGTACTGGGATACCATGTCGGAAAAGGATAAAAATGCCTATCTGAAATGGAAAAAGCGGATCGGCGAGAAACTTCACCCGGATCTCGGCGGGATCCTGACCGAAGAGGAATGGGACGCGGCGCGGGAATCCGGCCTCAACGCGCATTTCACGTCGCGGGAGGTGATCGAGCACGGCCTCTGGGCGCTGGCGCGCCGCCTGGGATTTGAATCCGGAACCGTTCTGGAGCCCGCGGCCGGCGTCGGCCACATCCTGGGGCTCATCCCGGAGGAGATCTACGGTCGCGTCCGGCTGATGGGGGTGGAGCTGGACAATGTCACCGGGAATATGCTGAAACAGCTCTACCCGGATGCGGAGGTCCAGGTCACCGGCTTCGAGGAGGCCCGCGGCCTGGCCGACAACACGGCCGATCTGGTCATCAGCAATTTCCCGTTCGGTAAATACGAGATCTTCGACAAGCAGCACCCGGATTACTCCGGCTGGTCGATCCACAACTATTTCTTCGCCCGGTCGCTGGACGTGGTCCGCCCGGGCGGCCTGGTCGTGGCGATCACGTCGCACTGGACAATGGACGCGACGACCAACGGCGAGGTTCGCAAACATCTGGCCCGGAAGGCGGATCTGATCGGCGCCGTCCGGCTGCCGAACACGGCGTTTGCGGACAATGCCGGAACGGAGGTCGTGACGGACATCCTCGTCCTGCGCAAGAAAACCGGGGAGCTCCTGCCGGGCGCCGAAGAGTGGCGGCTGGTCATGCCGACGACAACCGAAAAAAACAAAGAGGTGTCGATCAACGAATACTTCATCCGGCACCCCGAGATGATCCTCGGCAAAAACAGCACGGCCGGATCCATGTACGGCGCGGATGAATACACCGTGGAGCCGGATCTGACGACGCCGCTTCCCGAACAGCTCGACGCCGCGGTCGCCCGGTTTCCGGCCGGCCTCATCGGCGAGGCGGCGCCCGCGGCAGTCCGGAACGAAGAGGAGGCCGCGCTGGCCGACAAGGCCCAGAAGGAGGGGCAGCTCGTCTGGTCCGAAAATGGGATCCACCGGGTCGAGCACGGCCGCCTGGTCAAGCCGGCGTGGGCCAAAGACGCCAAGAAGGTCACGCAGGCCAGGAAGTACCTGAAGGTCAAAGAACAGGCGAAGCGGACCGAGGCCGTCATGCTCGATCCGGATGCGACCGACGAGGAGGTCGCCGCGGAACAGGCCGCGCTGAACCGGGAATACGACGCCTATGTGAAGGCCTACGGCCCGATCACCGCCGCCCGCAGAGGACATCTGGCCGACGACATCGAGTTTGCGCACGCGATGGCGCTGGAGCGGGAAGTCCGCGTTCCGAAGATCAGCAAGATCGCCAAGGGGAAACGGGCCGGGGAAGAGCATAAATACTGGGAAAAGCGCTACGAGAAGATGGACATCTTCACGAAGCGGACGCTCTACCCGTTTGTCGAACCGGCGAGCGCGGCGACGCTGGAAGACGCTCTCAACATCTCGCTGACCTACCGGAACCACCTGAATATGGACCTGATCGCGAAGCTCCTGGGGGAGGAGGATCCCGAGCGGATTCGCAAGGAGATTCTCGACCGGAAGCTCGCCTTCGAGAACCCGGCGACCGGCCTTCTGGAGATGCCCGGGGAATACCTCTCCGGCAATGTCCGGGAAAAGCTGCGGATCGCGGAAGAAAAGGGGTATGCCGCCAACGCGGAGGCGCTCCGGCAGGCGCAGCCGAAGGACCTGACGATCGACGAGATCTACTTCCGGCTGGGCTCGCAGTGGATCCCCGCGGACGTGATCAAAGGATTCCTGCTTCATCTTGGATACGACAAAAACCAGATAAAGGTCGAATTCGCCCAGAGCGTCATCGGGGAAGATGGCCGCGCATCCTGGTCGGTGATTTCCAATGATTACAAAGACCTGCCGGAATGGGACACCGTCCGGATGAAGGCCTTCGCCCTGGTCGAAGATACGTTGAATTTGAAGATGTCGGCTGTGTATGACCTCATCCGGGACGAGCACGACAACGAGCGCAGAGTCCTCAACGACGAGCAGACCGCCGCCGCGCAGGAAAAGCAGCGGCAGCTCAATGCCGCGTTCATAGACTACATCCTCCGGACGCCCGATGCCGCGAGACTGCTGACCGACATCTACAACAACGAAAAGAACAACTATGCGGATCGCGAGTGGACCGTTCCGACACTGGAGCACTACCCGGGCGCCAACGTGACGATCCGGCTGGACGAACACCAGAAGCGCGGCGTCGCCCGCGGCCTCCAGGGAAGCTGCATCTATGCGCACGCGGTCGGCACCGGGAAGACCTTCCTCTATTCGTCGCTGGCCATGGAGCTCCGGCGGACCGGCCAGGCGCGCAAGCCGTTGATCGTTGTCCAAAACGCGACGCTGAACCAATTCGCCGCCCAGGCCCGGCAGCTCTATCCGGCGGCCCGGATCCTCTGCCCGACCAAGGCGGACCGCGAGCAGAAGAACCGGCAGCGGCTGATCGCCCAGATCGCCACGGGCGATTGGGATTTCGTGATCCTCCCGCACAGCTTTTTCGACTCGATTTCGGTCCGCCCCGATCGGGAAAAGGCCTTTTTGCAGGAACAGATCGACACGATCCGCGAACTGCTGAGAGAGGAGAACGAGGGCCGCCGCAAAGGAGGCGGCCGAAAGACGCTGAAAGTCAAGCAGTTGGAAGCGCTGCTGAAGCAAAAAGAGGCCCGCATGCGGGCGCTTTTGGAGCAGCGCCAGGATACGCACATGGCCCTGGAGGACATGGGGCTCGATGCGCTGCTGGTGGACGAGGCGCACCATTACAAGCGCGGGGAATTCTTCACCCAAATGGGGAACATCAAGGGCATCGACCGGGGCGCCGCGGCCAAGTCGTTCCGTTTCCTGATGAAATGCCGCGTGATCCAGGAACGAACCGGCTTCAAAAACATCTACCTGGCGACCGGGACGCCGGTATCCAATACGACGGCCGAGCTCTGGACGCTGCTGCGCTACATCCGCCCGGATCTGCTGGCGGCGTTTAACGTCTCCTCGTTCGACGCCTTCGCCACGTCGTTCGGCGATACCTCCTACGAGCTGGAGCCGACGCCGACCGGCGCCTTTGCAAGGGTGGCCCGGTTCAACAAGTACGTCAACGGCCCGGAAATGCTCCGGATGTGGAAGGCGGCCGCCGATGTGATCCTCCAGGAGGAGGTCCCACGCTGGAAGGGCGCCGTCCCGAAGCTCCGCGGCGGGGAGATCCAGCAGGTCGTCCTACCCCGGTCGGAAATGCTCGCGCAGTTCGTCATGGCGGTCCGCGAGGCGCGGGAGGCGTGGGAAGGTCTGCCCGGGGATGAGAAGCGCGAGCTGACCCATATCCCGCTGATGCTGTACAACTGGGCGAAATCCGCCGCAATCGACATGCGGCTGGTCGTGGCCGGCGCGCCGGATGTGGCCGTCAGCAAAGCGAACCGCTGCGTCAAGGAGATCCATGAACGGTGGGCCGCGCATGCGGTAAACCGCGGCACGCAACTGGTCTTCTGCGATTCATTCAACGGACCGGCCGGCTTCAACCTCTATGAGGACATCAAGAAGAAGCTCGTCGCCAAGGGGATCCCGGCGGGCGAGATCGCGATCATCACCCAATCCAAATACAACAGCGACGACGCGCGGGAGGCGCTGTTCGAGCAGGTGAACGACGGCACCGTCCGCGTCGTGCTGGGGTCCTCGTTCAAACTGGGCACCGGCGTCAACGTGCAGGAGAGGCTGACAGCGATCCACCACATCGACGCGCCGGTGAGGCCGATGGACTTCGAGCAGCGAAACGGCCGGATCATCCGCCCCGGGAACAGCAACGAGGAGGTGGAGATCCTCGCCTATGCGACGGAGAACTCGCTCGACGCGCTGGCCTATTCCGTCCTGCAAAAGAAGCAGAAATTCGTCAACCAGCTCCTGCGCGGCGACCTGCCGGGC
>Ga0172381_10002581_pt1 | contig 19872 bp, 34 predicted proteins | sample Leawel6488metaG_FD_119754 | JGI IMG/M metagenome (GOLD analysis project Ga0172381, IMG submission 119754) | Leachate microbial communities from a municipal landfill in Southern Ontario, Canada - Leachate well 64-88 metaG | ecosystem: Engineered > Solid waste > Landfill > Unclassified | place...
GGTTTGAATGAGTAAGCACTTCTAAAAAGATTATCATCCCAGTGTCCGAGGAACTTATGTACTCTGCCAAAAATGTTAGTAAGTGACCGCGATTTTCTAAGTTCCTGTTCTATACTCCTGTGCCAAATGTGAAGCTGTGGGCATGTGTTGTGGAAGTTACTTAAAAGTGTCTTAGCTTCTGACAATTTACAACCGATTTTATTTGCAAGTACTGCAGGGCCAGCGGAATAGTTTGTACTATGCCTGATAACTTTTCCTATTTTTCTCTGCTCTGGTGTTACTTTAGCAATAGGTATTCTGAAATTAGTTGCTGCTGTTAGCTTATGGATGTCAAGATTTCTATTTTTTCTCTCCTCTTTTGTGAGGCCAAACGACTCTTCGAAAAGTCTTATCATTGGCTGGTCATTTATATAATAGGCAACAACTACTGCCTCTGCTTGCATATAATCTGCTTGAACCCACTTCCATCCTGGGGGGGCAGTGTAAATTTTCCTTGCATCTTTTGGAATATTCTGAAGGTTACCACTACCATAAGGAAGAATGATAGAAGCACTGGAACTCCATCTACCAAAAGAACGGTATTGATCTTCATCATCTATTACTACACCTTTCTTTTTTCTCTGCATAGTAGCGCCAGTTATGTTATAGCTTGTGTGCACAGTGTCGTTTGGGGAGACTGTGATATCTACGAATGTAAGGAGCTTTTTTAATTTTTTATAATCGAGTATCTTTTTTAATAGCGGATTTCCAGTTGTTCTAAATAGTTTATTAAGTGCCTCTGCATCTGTTGTTACTTTTCTTTTATCATTTCTACTTTTCCTCCTTTTATACTGAGGAGGCAGTTTCATATCGTTGTAGAGGAGTTCTTGTACCTGCTTAGGTGATTGGAGATTTACTTCCCTTCCAAATTCCTGGGTTAGTTCTATTTTTAATGAATCTAAGTCAGTGTTAATTTGCGTTATCATTCCTTTTTGTACTTCTCTATTTACTTTTATTCCCTGGAGCTGTAACATAGAAGCTGGCCATACCTGTTGCATTTCTGAATTAAATGTTGGCCAATGATTTCCTTTTGTCAGCTCCCTTTTAAAAAATTCCCAGCAACCGTATGTGTTAGCTGCATCTTCGCAGTTGTAAAGTGCTCCATCATCTGCTGCTGTGTGTTTCCATTTAGGGACATTAAGGCAAATTGAGGAGATAAAAGAAAGACTCCTTGGTGTCTCAGGCCAGCAAACATGCGTTGCTATCATTGTGTCTTTGTCGTAACCTCTGGCGAGAATACCAAGGAAGTTCCACATTGACGCAGTATCGAATAAGCCGTTGTGCATTATTATTGACTTGACTTTAAAAAGATCTGATAATTTTCGCCAAAGATTAAATTCATCCATTGGAGAAAGGACTGCTATTTTATTAGAGACAAATGTAAAAGACATAGCAGCGTTTTGATCTTCTGCCATTCCTAAAATGTCAAGATGTCCAGATGGTGTTGTTTCTATGTCAAGTGCTATGGGTTCTTTATGATCTTTTATTAAATAGTCGATGTATTCTGAGAACTCATTTAATCTTGGTCTTGGAGTTAAGGCTCTTTTTTCCTCTGGGAAAGAAGGACTTTTTGATTCTAAAACTGCCTTCCTGAAATCCATTACAGCGGCAAATCCAAGCTTAGGATTAAAGTTAAGTTTTTGTGGGTGATAAGTGCAAATTAGTTTCTGCTCTGGGATAAGAGGAAAGTCGATAAGATAACCTCTGTTAGAATCTATTTTCTTTTCTCCTGTTAAAAGGTAGAGGACTATCTCCCCAAGGCCAATTACAATGTTCGGCTTATAGAGGATGATTTCCTGCCTTAGTTCTTCTACCCATTTTAAAACTACAGGCTTTGGAACTGTCTTGCTTTTATCTAAGAAGTAGAAATCGATACTACCACCTGGTGGCCTTTCTTTCAGGACATATCCTATTGTTACTTCGTAGCGGCTTAACTTAGCATTTTGGAGTAACTTATCAAGCATTTTTCCAACGTCAGAAGCAGGATGGAATGGTTTTCCTGTGCTATCTTCTATCTCTCCAGGAGCTTCTCCTACTATGAAGATTTTAGCCCCTGGAGGGGATATTGTATTTACTTTCATTGTTTTAACTCCTACTTTTAGCAGGGCAATTATTAGGGATACTTCCTCTTTCGTCTTCAATATGAACGTGTTCTCTTGCGTAGCTACTGTAGTTGCAATACCAGTACACATTAAGAGGACTACTTGTAAAAGGGTCATCATGTTTCTGCGCAGTGTTTGAAGCATGTGGGCAGTCATAGCATCTTGTTACGTTAATTTTTATTTTCATTTTCAAGTCCTCTAATTAAATTTTGAATAACTGCTAATTCTCTTTTTAAAGTAGTCTGTTTGTTTGTTAGCCTAGCAATTTCTCTCTTGTTAAGGCATAGGTTGTCTCTTATTTTAAGCTGGTTAAATTTTAAATTTTCTACAACTGCTTCTACGGCCTCTTTTTACAGTTCATTTTCTTTTTCCCTTTCCTCTTTCCCAAGTTTATAATGCAGCACACAAGCATAGTGAGCTATCTTTAAACAGTCCCTTCTTGCTTCTGTTAATCCTCTTGCATTGGAGCCTATTCTGTTAGCGTAACGCTTAAGAGTTGTTTTAAAATCTTCTACTGAAAAATCTGTTACTTGGTCATTTGGCATATCTCCATATTGTTTTATAGTATACTTTTCAATGTGTATGAGAGTAAGGAAAGAGAATAACTCCCACTGCTCTCCTCTTTTACTAATTTCTCTTGAAATTGGAGTACTTTTAAATTCACTGCTTATTCCTTTGAAGTCTGACATTTTTATAACCCTTTTTTTCTCTGATTATCTTTAATTTTATTTATTATCTCCACTCTATCGTAAGTAATAACTTTATTTTTATTCCTCCCCATTTTATCCCACCTTGCAAGAAGAGCAAGATCAGCAAACCATTTATTATCTATTAAAGCTGCCACTTTAAATTTCCTCTTCATATTTCCAAGTACTAATTCCCAGAATCTCATATGATTAAAAATAAGCCACTCTGTTTTAGGAGTTATTTTTCCTTTTAAAAGATCAACTGAATATCTTGCATGACCATTGGTGTGTATTGTCTTACCTACGTCATGGAGCATGGCAGCTATGATTAAGTCAATGTCATATGTTTCTTTTAAAGATATAAAAAGAGTCTGGAGGCAATGGTTGAAAACGTCTCCTTCTGGGTGGTGCTTTGAATCCTGGGTTACTCCTTTTGTCTTTTCAAGGAAATTAAAAAGAACTCCTATACTTTCTATCTTCTCTAAATTATAAAACGTAGTCATACATTATCCTTATTATAAAATCTTCCCAGTAATCTATGTCAACCTTTTCTGGTAAAGTGCTGGTTTTTGATAGTACTTCAACTTCTTCCATTAGATTTTCAAGTGTTGGAGAAACTTCAGTAAGGTAATCCATTTTTCCACTTTTAATATTTAAAATTAATTCTGCCTCTTTAAGCGGAAAAGTAATAGTTCCTTCGGTTAGAAGTTCTTTTACCTGCAATGCTGCTCTTACTGCATGAGATACTGCTTTCCAGTCAATTCCCTTATTCTTTGCTGCTTCTATTGCACGATGCCCGTATTCAGTATAGAACTTATTAAGCATTTTAAGCGTGTACACAACAGTTTGAGTTTCTTGTACAGTTTTGCCACAAATTTGGTACTGCCTTATCCCATTAGGACTTTGCTGAATGTGGTACAAATGCTCAGAAACTGGTAATATGTGCCACAGTGCAGAAAGTTTCTGATTCGGATCCATTACTGAAAGCATGGCAATAATTTTTTTAGCTGCAGCAAGCCTCGAACCTTTAACCCCGTATTTCGCTGCTTGTTTTCTTGCATACCCCACAAAGGCGTTTAAATTTTTCGTGTAAAATCTTTTTCTTTCTGCTACTATAGAATCCCATATTGCAGAGTACTGTGAATTTCCAATTATATTACTGGCATTAGCATGAAGCATATCAAGTGCTACAGTCTGACCCTCAATTGCAAGCTTTATGAAATAAGGAAGAGAGTAGAATTCTATGTCTGTATCAACTGAACTATTCTTAGAATTATTATTTCCAGTTGAAGCATTAATACTTTTTGGAACTCTTCCGAGGATTAGGTCTTTTTTACTTGGGAGGAAGATTCCTTTGTAATCAGTGTCAGATTTTTCAGTCGCTGTTCCATAGAGGTGAGAACCGAAAAGCATCTTTACTATTATTTTTTCTTTCATTTTATTTAGCCTTTCTTCTTATTCTCATTAAAAGCCCTCTTAGTTCTTTTATACTCTGCCCTTTTTCCGGTGCAAAAAATGGTTCCTTTTTCATCTTTTCTGTAGAAATGATCTTTTCTCGCAAGATCGTGGTAAACTATTTGTCTGATTGTTTTTGCTGTTTGTTCTCTCATTTTGTTTTTGTCTTTCTTTTGTTGCTGTTGCTAAAGCAACTTTTATTTTAAATTAAAGTGAATGTTACTTTTTGACACTTACTGAGAGAGGCAAAGCCTCTTTTACAGCCAACTACTAATCGCTATGAACTAATCAACTATTCCTGCCAGTATGTCGATAAATAAGTCCATTTAAGCTCTCCCTTTTACCATAAAAGAATTGACATCCAGATTATCATACAAAACCTAAAAATTATTTTGGTTAGATCATCCTGGCGATGGAGTGCTTTTGGGTACTTATTTTCATACATAGCACAAGCTCCGCCCAGTATGGATAAAATACAAATACCAAAGTAAACGTATAAAAAAATTCTCATTTAAGCTCCTCCTACCTTTTTGCAGTCTCCACAACCATTGCACTTCCTGCCGTCTGGGAAAACCCCGTAGCCTGAGCATCTTGGAGTTTTATCTTCTCCGGCAGTATCCTTTATAGCCTTTAAAAGTTTATCATATCCGCGTACAGTTTTAAAACCATCATTTTCAAGGATACTAATTAAGTTCATACTTTCCTCTTCTTAACATCTTTAATATTCAATTCATTAACTGCTCCGCAGTGGATACAAGCAAAGCCCTTGTAGGAGTCGAGGATTTTTTCATTCCCGCCTGAAGATTGAAAAGAGGAGATAAAAAGAAGGTCTACTACTGGAACAAAGTCTTCTCCTTTGCAGACTATGCACTGGACTCTTTTAAGGTCTTTTATTTTAACGCCTTCTAAGAGGTCAGGATTTTCAGGATTTACTTTTAATTGTTGGCCCATTTTAACTTTCCTCTCTTATTTTATTTGCTGCTATTTTGTCGATAGTTCTTTGAACTTGTTGCATAGCCCAATCAAGTTTTTCTTCCGGTATATTATCTACAACTGTATTTATATCCAAGTCAAGATTTTTATGCGAGTATATACGCTTAAACATTGTTTGATTGCTGAGTGGTAATTGCGCTAATCCGTCTTTTAACTTTTGCCTTGCAAAATTAGATAATTGTTTATTCATTTTTTATTTCTCCTTTTCTTCTTTATATTTTTTATACGTTTGGCAATCTTCATATTCATTATAATTAGATCCGCATTCTCCAAAATCATAGGCCGTAGCTTTCTTTAAATCAATTTCAAGTTGTTCGTCAGATACAGTAGCAAAATATTCATCTATTTTTTCCTTAAGATTTCTTACATCAATTGTTTCCATCTTTAAATTCCTCCATTCTTTCAATCATACAAGCATACGCCTCTGCACTTTCATCTACTCCAGTAGAGAAAAGCTTCAGCTTTGTGGCAGCTTCTAATGTAGAACCACTTCCAGCGAATGGGTCATATACATTCATTCCTGGGAGAGAAACTCTTTCAAGAAGATTAATTAAAAGAGGAACCGGTTTTTGGTAAGGATGAATTCTATCAGATGGATTTACGATAGGACACTCTATCCAGTCGGGTTTACCTTCTAAGACAAGTTTCGAGTTGTCTTTTCTTATGTAAAGGAGCATTTCATAACAAGAAGATGGCCAGGATGAAGGAACGTTGCATTGACCATTTGTTCTCTTTATCCAGATAAGTGGTTTTACATGAACTTTCCAGCCTTCTGCCATAAAAATATCTCTAAGAATATGAAAGTACTCTGGCCCTACAAAGATATACCCATGAGAATCGTCTTTAGTGAATCTAAAACTTTCTTTTGCAAGGATTTTATAGGAAAGCATTGCCTTGTCAGTGCTATCTTCTATCTTATAACCAGAAGTATGAAAGGTAGAATTAGGATTACCTGCAAGTCCTTGTACTAATTTATCAGCATCTATTCCGTAGAGAGGATCAGTTAAAATGATGTCTACTGAATTGTTTTTCATTGAAATCATATGTTCAATGGCATCTCCCTTTATAATGGTAAAAGGGCTATTTCCACTTTCAATGGAGAGTTTATTTTTCTCCAGTCCATCCATGGTTTTTTGTAATTTCTCAAATCCTTTAGCAGCTTTTTTTATCTCTGAACTTTTGGTGGCGTTCTTTAACTGAGGAAATTTATCTACAAGATCTGCGAGTTCAAGTGCGTTGTAAACTGAACCTCTTGATTTTCCGATTAAATTTGCTGTTTTTGTAATGTCCCAGGAAGAATCAGTTTTTCCTCCCCCACCAGAGCCTCCTACTCCATATTTTTCCTGTTTAAATTTATGAAGTTCTCTAATACCAATGGCTTCTTCAGCAGGGGTTAAGTTTTTTCTGTAAAGATTCGCTTCTATTTCTAATTCTCTCATAGCGTAGGAGTCAACAATGTCTTCGTAAACGCATTTTACAGTTATTCCAGCAAGGGCACAAGCGGCGAGCCGTCTTCCTCCATCTATTAATTCATTGTTTCTGTTGATGATAATTGGAAGGATTTGTTTTGTTCTCTTGAAAGAATTTGCAAGGCCATTAACGTCTCCAAGGTCTTCTCTTAGGCGTTTTAATTCTTTTCGCACTTTTATCTGACTTGGCTTTAATACTATGTAGGATACTTCTTCTTTTTCTGTTTCTTTTTTTATCTCTTTTTCTTCCATCACACAAGTCCTAACTTTTTAAGTGCTGCTAATTGAACAGCGGTTAATTTAAGTCCTTTTCCCTTTTTCTCTTTTTTATCCTTAACAGATCTCTTAGCAGTAGAAGTTGTTAGCTTCTTTTTAGACTTTATAAAAGATGTTATTGTTTTAAGATCAACTTCTCTTTTATAGAAATATTCAGTAAAGATAACAAAGGCTTCTTCGTAAGGAAGCGTTCCTATGTCTGGTCTTAGTTGTTCAAGTAGGGCCATTTTCTTTCCTTTGTTTTAACCTAAAAAGGGCAGCTTTTTATGGCTACCCTCTTAGTTTTATTAGATATTACTTATTTTCTCCAACTTAAAAAGGAATGTCATCTCCGCCATCATTACTGTAAAGTTCTTCAATGGAAGGAATTTCATCCTCTTCTAATCTTGACATTCTATTAACAACATTCTTTGTTTTGTTATTCCATTCGTCAATTCCTACCTGCATAAGGACAGGCATACCTACCCACTCCGCATTTGCAATGGCTTCCTGAACAGCTTCTGGCGTATTCATGTCAATTTTCATTACATCCTGGAATTGTTTCAGCATGTTGATTTTAGACTGTCTCTTAGTGCTTCTCCCAGATTTTGTCCGAGTAACTTCATCTCCTTTTCTCGGAAGCCAGTTTCGGAAGAAAAATACTGTTCCATCGAGAGGAGATTCATTGTCAGAAAGAACCATGTCAGTATTACCAGTTGCTACAACGTGCCAGCAAATTGCCTGAAGTTTACTTTCGTATTTTACTTCTCTGACTCTTCCAGTATATGAGCCTATCGGAGCAAGAGGATCTTCTTTAAAATCGGAATCGAGGTTAAAATCTGTTTCCATTGCGCCTTCAGTTCCATCTGAACCAAAATCTTCGTCAGTGATGTTTTCGTTCAAGTTTTCTTTTGTCATTTTCTTTTCCTTTTTGTTAGTTGCTGGTTTTTGTTATTTGTTGTTTGTTATTTGTTGTAAATTATGCTAACTTAAGATTATCGTTGAAATACTTTCTTGATACATACCACTGATCACTATGGTTCTCTGGATTTCGTGCTATCATCCCCATATCAGTCACAGGATTATCAACAGCAGTTACAGTAATATTTGTTAAATCCTCGTTTAGTACATACTGCCGCATTTCACTTAAACCTTTTTGTTAGTACTGCTTCTATGCATTCATAATTTTCCTCCTGTTTTATTTTCCTTTGTTGATTTCCTCAGTTACAGTTGTTAATAATGCTGCCATTACTCTAAGGTATCCATCCCAACTTACCAATCCCTCCTTTTCGAGTAGTTTTAAAAAATCTTCCTTGCCGTTAAGTTCTGCGTATCTTCTTTTTGTTATCTGCATAACAGTTGGATCATCTTCAATTACTGTTCTTAGCCTTCTTATAAGGGCAGAATCTTTTAAAAGTCTATGATACTCTGCCATTGAAATAGTTGTTGTTGAGGGATTTTTTATTGTATTTAATATTTCACTGTCAGTATAGTTTACTGTTCCTCCGTCTAATATATTTTTATTTTCCGCTAATTCTCTCGCGCCAATTGCCGTAACAAATTTTAATTCGTCATTTTCCATTTTTAAGTCCTTCCTCAGTAGCCTGCGCTGCCTTAGTATGTTTTATAAGTTCAGTGTAGTCATTGGGAATAATTGCAGGGAGAAGTTGAAGTTTACCGGAAATTCTACTCCTTGCTCTGTAGTGCCCCTTAGAAGTTGTCCTGATGTAAAAAACCTCTTTCCCATTCTTTACTCCAGAAAATGCGGCATAAACTTCGTCGAAATATCCTGGAACTTTTTGGGCCAGTTGGCCAGTGAGAAGGGGATCTATTGAGATGATATTTCCTGTTTCTGGGTCTGTTTTTATATCCCAGTGACCAGTGAAGATTACATTGCAGGGCCAGGATAGGATATCTCGAAGCTTTGCTTCCATTAAATTCCTGACTATCATGAAGTGTATATTCCAAACAGGTCCGCCTTCAGGACTTCTTTTGGGGTCAATTTGAAGTGCTCTTCCCATGGCACAGTCTGTCATAGCTGTAGTACTGTCAACTACTACTGTTTTATATTTTCCTTCTTTAACGAGCTTTTTTACCTCCCTGAAAAGTTTTTCAAAAGCAACCCAACCTTCCCAAGTTAAAGGAAATGTCTCGTAATCCCAGTCCATTCCTCGGTAAAGAGTAACACCTTGGTCGAAATCGAAAAGGAATCCGGGGGTAGGAAACGAGCTCGCGAAGACTGATTTACCCGTTCCATAAGCCCCAAGAACATAAGCTTTTATGTTACTGCTTTCTACTGTTAATGTTTTGGCTGATTTAATTGTCATTTAAATTTCCCCCGTTTTTAATCTTTCTTCTCTTATCTTTTCCTCTTTATCAACCCATGCTACAAGGTCAGAAGATAATTTTTTATTTTCTTTTCCTATTACAGCAGCATAGGCTCTCATTGCTATGCAAGAGGCTTTTGCGTGAAGATCATCTTCGTATTTGTACCTTGGCCTTAAAATAAAATACTTAAGAATAATTCCTGCCATTTTACTCCTCCCCCTCTATAACATTTCCCTTAACAGTCTTTGTTACATCCCAAAGTGGCTTCTTTTCATACCCATTAAAGGATGCTTTTTCAGGGGAACAAGGTTGTTCGCAGATGTTTAAGTACTTACACCTTCCGTAGTTGTAACAACTTGAAATATTTGGAGGGAAGTAATTACGTTCAGTAGCCTGCTGCACTCTTGCTGCAATTGCAATGAAATGACTTCGCCAAAGGGCAAGATCGTCATCACTAAAAACCATTGGAACTCTTGCGAAGTCAGTTGTTAACTTTCCATAGTTTTCTGTTGCTTTTGACTTCCTGGAAGTACAATATGCTATTGTTACAAGATTTCCCTCTGGCTTTATATCAAAGCATTTCCTTGAAGCATAGTTGTAACCAATGATTTGAGGGCTTCTTTGAAGCTGATTCTTTAACTGATTGATAGACCATCCAGTTGTTTTAAATTCATTTATCCATCTTGCACCGTTTAATTCACACTCTTGGTCAAGTTTTCCAGTGAAATAGAAAGGCTTTAACCAAGGAAAATTCCTCTTATCCTCTTTAGTAGGCTTCATTAAAAGTTTAAAAGCCCTTTCAGTGTGGAAAATTTTAACAAAACCTTCGTCGTTGTAGAAGTGATCGACGTAACGAGAAAGGAGAATGATTAAATTTTCGAATGTTCTGTAGTCAATGAAGAAAGTCTTTTCTTTTGACTCCTCTTTCCAGTCTTTTTCAGCAAAGAAAATCATTTGTTCTAAAGCTTTACCGTCCCTTGTCCAGCCGTGTTCTGCAATGTAGCCATAGAATCCGTCCATTCCAGCATGAAATGCACTTCCAAATCGCAGTGCAGTTGAGCCGTAAATTGAGTCCCAGCCTTGGTTATGAGAGAGATTGTATTTTCTTAGGCAGTCATTTACGGTTGAACCTTTGGAGTAGTCGAGGGTTGGAATTTGTGGAATTTCTTTTATAAAATCTGAGAAGTTGTCCTCTTTTTCGTTTTCATCATTTAGCAGTACAATTCCTTCTACTTTTACCCCATTTTGTCCTGCTGCTTCCCAAGTTAAATCTGCTAAATTTAGATTTTCTTTTATGTCATCTGACATTTTAATTTCCTTTTATTTTATAGTAGTTGTTGTATCTGTTTCTTTAATTTTATTTTTAATGTTATTTATTTTATCGTTAAGAATATCTAAATCCATTTCTGAAATTATAATATTTTTACACTGAAAAGCTGGTTTTTTTACGTACTTAATAAATTCGCAAATTTTAAGTCCGAATTTATCTCTTACTACGACAGAGTCACCAGGAGTTAAAAATTGATCTGTGGTAAAGAAAGTATAAGTTCTACTATAATCATTATCTTTTCCTTTATAAAGCACTGCAGCGTAGGACATGATTGTTTTCTCCTTTTTTATTTACTTTCAAGAGCTTTTGATGCTATACTATATATTAATAAAAATCCTGATATTTTTCTGGATTAGTTGCATGGCTACCAGCACTACCAGCTTCTACACAAATCTTTTTTAATGATTCTTCTAATTCTTCTTCTCTTGAAATAGGAGTAAATCTTCCGTCTTCCATTTCTGGTTCGCCAAGAGCATATTCTACTCCAGATTCTGGTATAATATATTTATAATAATTATAATGTGAATTATACAGCAATTTATTGTTACTTGGAAGCTCAGTTATTACAAGTTTTTTATTATCTATACCTTTAAGCTTCTGATTTAATTTAAACTTAGCCATTTTCCATTCCTCTTTAGTGCCAAAAAATGACACTTACTGAGTTGTTTTAAATCCCAGTAAGTGTCAAAAATTGACGCTTGTTTTTCTTTTTATTTAGAAATTCCAGGAATTGCAATGCCAAGGGCAATAAGGACTTCTCTCGCAGCATCCTGTTCTGCTTCTGACAGATTTGTGAAGTTATCAGCGATGACCTTGGTGGAGACTTTTGGAGTAGCAGCTGCACGAACTGCCCAATTTCCTTCCATCAAGCCAGCGAATACTTTATCAATAGCTTCCTCTGCTTCGACTCCGGATTTACCCGCAGCTGCATCTCCGAGTTTGTGGGACAGGCCGAAGGGGCCGAGTTTTTCCTGAATCGTTTCCGGGAGGGTGTTGAAGTCGTAAGACGTTGACTCTTTTGCTCCGTCAATTACAGCTATAACAACACAATCTTCTTCAATCGTTTTTTTCATTCTTTTAACTGCCATTTTTAATTCTCCTCTTTTAGTTTTGAAATTAAATTACTGTTTTTTGTTACCCAGTCTATGACTATTTGTCTTAGTAGGATAGATGCTGAAACACTGTTCTCAATACAAATTATCTTGAACTTTTTGTAGTTATCTATATCCAGAGATGTTTGGATATATTTTATCTTGCTTTCTTTTTCTCTTTCTCTTTCGCTTTCTGCCAATTCAGTTGTCTCTTCCTTAGTATCCATCTACTTCATCCCTTCTCCCTTCCTCCGTTTATTTTTGCAGTTTTTATTGGTTTTATTCTTCATTGCTTTAATTCCTAAAGTTTGGCGAGTTATTGGACTACTTAATTATTAATCCATTTAATCATTAATTAATGCATAACATGATTAATTTAAAATGTCAATAGTTATTTTCCAGGATTTGAAAATAATTTTAAAGGGTTTTAATCTAAATGCGCAAAAATATTAAAAGTAATAGCTAAAATACATACAGTTACAACAGTTGAAATACAAGCTAAAATTAAACATCCTTCTGTGTTAAATAATACTACAGTATTAAATAACATCACAGTGGCATTAAAAATCCATATAATTTTACAAATTAATCCCATTTTACTTCATCCTCTTTTATTTTGTACCAGCCAAGAAATAAACTGACTATAGTGGTCATTTGCCGATTCACTGGCATAGCGAGATGTCTTAGGATAGTTCATTAGAAGGTTTCTTATTCCAAGAGCACATTTTGGGCAAAGATCTCTGTAAGCGTAGCCAACAAATACTGGTGAGATGAAATGAAGATTTGAAGGAACTTTTATCTTGCAAAGCTGGCACTCATCTTCTGATTCTTCTGAGATATTAAACTCAGGAATGTTGAAATTTGAAATGTCTATTAACTTCATTGGAGGCCTTTTTGTTCTCTTGCCTTTTTTATTACAAATTTATTGTATAACTCTGCGATTATTTTATTCTGGCATTCTTTGCAAACGTCTATATCTGTGCTATTTTCAGAGTATCTGTATTTAGACTTAAACATAATTATACAAGAAGTAATATTATCACTATCACAAAAAGTGCCTAAATCATAATCCACAGATTTTGCAGTTCCTCCTGCTTTTACTAATTTTCCGCATAAATCACATTGCATAGCCTTTACCATTTTATTTGCCTCCTCTCAAGAAATCTGCTTTTGCTATTTCTCGTTCAGCATCCCAGTAAATGTCAATTTTTGACAAAATTTTTAGCACTTTTTTTATCTCCTTTTTCTCATTCTCTGTGAGAGTTGAAAGGGAAGAAAGTGTTACCATTATTCCACGAAAACGGAATTTTTCAAAATTTCTGATCATTGACCATTGTTTTAATGGGGAGTTAGGGATAATAGAATTACGTCTTTTCTTTTTTACTTTATTTTTATTTGGTGTCTGCATTTTCTTTTCCTTTTTTATTGCAGCATCTATTATTTTCTACTTTTTCTTTAATTATCTTATTTTTAAGAAATTTATGGTAATCAAAAGCCTGGCAGCTTTTACGACAGTAACTGGTTCTTCCATCTTTTCTTAAATCTTTAAATGGACATTTTTCTTTTTTGCAGTATTCTTCTAAAATACTATCTTCCATTAAAGCACCTCCACTGCAACTACGCAAGTTGGAATGCTATTAGTTGTTATTATTTTTCCCTGTTTTACTTTTAAAGTTTTTCCTTTTAATGACTTTCTTTTATTCCAGTAGTCTATTCGTTGAGAATGCGATAGTTTTCCTGCCCCTACTTTAAAAGGTGCATGATCATTTCCTTTCACAGTGAAAGAGCCTACCATTCCTTTCGGTTTCTTTTGCTTTGAGTAAGCCTCATTTATCTCTAAAATAATGTAACAGTCTATTTCAGTTGGTTTATATTTCAGCATTTGACCGGTTAATCGCCTTGGAGAGTAGAAAGGAAAATCTATCTTTCTTAGAATTGCTCCTTCATAACCTAACTTTAAAAATTTCTCTGCATATTGATCCCAGTTATTTTGGCAGCTGTTGTAAGTTGATACAAGCTTTAAAAATCTAAGATTAAGATTGAGATTATGAAGGAAAATTGAGTTTAATATTTTAAGTCTTTCTTTCTGTGGAAGTGGAATATTAATATCAAAGATATGAAATTGCAGTGTATCTGTATCATGATTTTTGTTTACTTTTCTTCTAAGAGCTGAATCTATCTTTTCTCTACTCCATCCGTGAACATATATTTCTCCGTCAAAAAGAAAATTATATCCACAAGATTTCCAGACTTTTTTTATTTCTTTTTTTATGTTATCAAGGAAAGAAAATGAGTTGGAATAAGAAGAGAGAAGAATAGGATTTCCTTGAAAGTCCTCTGTTCTGCATCGTTCGCCGTTTAGTTTTGGTTGAATGTAGAATGATTCTCCAAGTTTGATAATTTTTTTATTATCTGCTGGAACAGCAAGCATTACACCTGTTCTTTTTGGTTTCCCTTTTCTTTCTACGATGGAATCTATGTCTATGTCAGTGTTTATATCTAATGGCATTTCTTTTTACCTTCCTTTTCTTCTATATAATCTCCATTAAATCGGAATAAAGTATTTCTCTTGTATTTTTTAGCTCAATTACTTTTTTACAAGCTTCTGCATACTTATCTCTTAGTTCTGTAATTTCCTCCCATAAGTTATTCTTTAAATATTCCATTTCTTTTATTTCTTTTTCTATGTTTTTACATTGACTAACTTTGCCAAGAATTTTTAAATCTCTTTTAGTTATATGCTGTTTTTCTTTTTCTTTCATGTTTTCTTTTACCTCCAATAACCTTTTTTGTTTAAGAAAAGAAGTCTTAAAATAATAGCCCCTGGAGTTCTTCCATGATTCATTGCTACTACTTTTATTCTTCTATAAAGCTCAGAAAGAAGTTTTCTATCCTCCCATTTAGACCAGTTTGTTTTATTTCCTGGTGGGAGCATTTTGAAAGTGTTTTTATTTTCTTTCATTATTTGTCTCCTCTTTTTCTACTTTGGATTCATATTTAATAGCTGAATCAAGTTCTTTTTTAAGGTTATATATATTTTCTGTGTTGTTGTATATTTTATTATTTAATTCTTGTACTTTAAGCATTAATTCTTCTTTTTTATGCTTTAAAAAAGAAAGATTTTTATAGCAATTTTGAAGTTTACTAATTATTTCTTTATTTTCATTTCCATAAATTTTTATAATTTCTAAGATATCTAATACAAAATTATCATAGTCACTGTTATTGATATAGCAGTTATGAATATTGTTACTTATACAATCTAAATCTTCAATATAACAAGTATATACTATAGTAATCTGTGAAATGTGGTAATACTTTTTATACGATTTTTCTATTATTATATGCTTGTCAGGAAATGCTTTAATTACCTTTTTAAGTAAATTTTTTTGTGATACCATTATTATTTCCCTCCTTATTTTCCTCTATAAAGTCTTTTTTCACTTTCAGTTAATTTTCCTTCCGCTGATTCAACTTCTTCTATAGAGAAACCTTCTTCAAACATTAAGAAAATTCTTCTTTCTCTTTCAGGGTCATATTCTATTGTTACCCTTTCCATTTCTCCGGAGGGATTTTTAATAAACCCTACAAGAGGATTTCCTATAATTCGCTCTAAAACTATCCAATACTTTTTGTCCTTGTAGATAAAAGAGACAAAAAGAGTTCCTGATTTTTCTGGATCTATTTTAGCAAGTACTGATATTTCTCTATTGAAATCAGTCACTCCCTTTCTGGCATTTTCTTTACTCTCTACTTGAATATAGAGTTTTGTATGAAGGGGTTTTTTTAAAATTTCATTTATCCACTGAATTACTATTTCTCGTTTAATTATCACTTTTTAGTCTTCCTTTCTTTTTATTTTGAAGTATTAAAAAACTCTTCTACCTCTTCTTCACTTTTCCCCTCTTCAAGCATTAACTTTTTTATCCTTTTATCTTCTTCAGAGAGAGTTTGGTTTACTCCCGCAGTTACTTCTGGGTTGTAAAACAGATTTTTAGTTTTTTCTTCCTCTTCTTCTAATTGTATGTACTTAACTTCTTCCCTCTTCCCATCTGGAAGAATTAAAAATGGAACTGTACTTTCACTTACTCTTTCAAGGGATACGCAAAAAATCTTTCTTTTTTCTTCATTTTCATAATTAAATCTTGAAATTAAAATATCTCCGTCATCTGGAAAAGCAATTCTCCAGTTTTTTCTTTCTCTGTAAAATGAACTTCTTAACGATTCTCTATGACTCTCAGAATTACCAGGTACTATTAATTTTTTACCTGATTCTAAATTGAGGGAAGAATCGAAGAGTTCTTTAACTTTAGAAATTTGACTTGCCATTGTTTTAAATTTCCTTCCCTTTTTGTTAAACTTACATTAAGAATTAAGAGTTAAATATTCTTTAACATATAATATATATTCCTCTTTTAATTGTTTTAATCTTGTTTTCTTTCTTTAAATGATAAATAGCATTTCTTATCTGTTTTTCAGTAAGGTTAGTTATTGCAAAAATTTCAAGTGCACCAATACCAGTTTCTATTGATTTGATACATTCTAATACTGTTTTTCGGACTGAAAATCTGAGTTTTTTATTTTTTTCTTCTTTTACAATTGCCATGAATTTTTTATTTCTTAATTTTTTAATGTTTTTAAATTTTGTCTCAAGATCTGATACTCTGGCATTTAAATTTTTAATTTCATCAATAAGATTTATTGTATTATTGTATGATACCTTACTACTTTTTAAAATTGTGCTAATAGTATTAGAATGGCTATCTAATAGTTGTTTTACATCTTCTACTCTGTAATTAAGCCCTGAAAATCTTTCCTCGATTGCTTTTTCTTTTTTCTCGGTAAAAAATAACATTTCTTTTTCTCCTTTTTAGGGTTAGAATTTAGTACTTAGTGTCAATAATTGACGTTTACTTAGAAATAGAACAGAATTAAATATAAGTTATAAAGTATAAAGATGTAAAGTCCTTATACTTTACTATTTAGATTTAAGTTTAATCTAATCTAAATCATCCAGCATCTTGTTTAATTCTTCCGCTGAAAGATCGTGCAAAGCTGCATCTTGTTTTTCTGCTTTAATGGAAAGTAATTTCTTTTTGTAATCTGCTTTTATTTGTTTATCTTCTCTTGCCTGCTGCTCTAAGAGTTTTGTTTCTACAATGTACTTTATGATACTGATTTTTAATTCAAGTATATCGTCTTCTTTACTCTTTAATCCGAGAAGACTTTCCTCTGACTGAGATTTCTTCTTTGCATTTAATCCTTTGTAAATGGCGTCTAATTCTATTACTGTAAGATCCCAGAGGTCTTCTACTGAGCACTGACCTTTGTAGCTGAAACGTAATTTTAATCTCGCTGCTTGGTTAAACATTGTCTTTTTCTCCTTTTCTTTTTCCCTTTGTTAAAAAATGAGTTTAATAATTCTGTTAAATGTTCCTGTTAATCTGCAAGTTAAAGAGTTTCTCTGTGTTGAAGAGAAGCCGATTCCAGAAAGTTGATTCTCAGAATCAGCTACTTTCATTTTATTCCCAAGTGCAGCGAATACGTGCTTGTACTGGAGAAGATCTTCCTTTAAAAATTCATTAAAAAAGCCATTTGGACTTTCGTTGTTTTGGCAGTTTTTTAAAATAAAAAAGTAGTGCTTATTTCCAATTCCTGATTGTTTATTCCAGTAATTTGGCGACAACATACAAATTGAAACAGTATGGAATTGGTTTGTGTTAAGATTCCAAATTGTTTTTGATGTTTCTGTTAATGGAAGTGAACTTAAAAACTTTATTCCATCTTTCTTTGAAAAAGATATTTTTGCTACTTGCACTTTTTTCTTACACATTAATTCTTTATTGTAGATGTAAGAATAAATCTGATTTTCATACTCTATTTCTGCTTTAAATCCTGTCTTCCCTCCTCTATGATTAAAATTGTGAACGAAAAAATCATAAATTCCTTCTTGCATCAAAGATTTATTTGTCCATGTTATATTTTCAACTGCTATTTCTTTTTCTGGTCTTTGTATATCTACATCTAATCTTCCAGTTGTATTTATATTTTTTGGTCTGCTGTAAAATATATAATTTCCATTAGGTTCAAGACAGTATGCATCAAAATCATTATTATTATTTCCATCTTCATTCCATTGAATAGAAAATCTTAAAACTCCATTTACATTTCCTCCTGCTTTTTTAACCCTTTCTTTCACGGAGTCAGTTATATTACCTGAATATGCCCAAGAGAAGTTATTATTCCATTTAAACATTGTTTTACTACTTTTATGCTCAGGAGCAATAACAGACATTAAATTTGAAAAATGTTTATTCTCAAATAAAACTTCAATATTTGAAATTTTTGGGAGAATTTCTTTTACAAATTGTTCTATTGAAATTTCTTCTATTTTATCAAACTTTTTAATGTTAACAGGAATTTCTTTCTTTAAGTCAGAAAATATATTCACTCCATCTGCTAACTTTTTCATGGTGTCTTTATTTGCAAAGAGAATGTTATTTACTGTTATATCCTCTATTGTAGCATGGCGTCTGGCAAGGGAATTTAACATACCAAGTTCTACAAGCTTTTCTTCTGCTTGCTCTACCATTTTTGCAGTAAAAATTGTTTTTGGTCTTTTATAATTGTAAGGAGCTACTATTGTTTCATATCTTTTTACTGCTGCGTTTAACTCTACACCTTTTGAAATGTCAGTTAAAAGAACTCCAATGGCGTGGTTTTTGATTTTTGTAACTGCTGCTGATGTATAGCTTGCTTTCTCCCAGCAAAATAACTCTTTTTCATTCTCTAGGGCGGAATTAAATTCTTTGTGCGTGTCTAAGAGTAGTTTTAGTGCGCCTTCCCATTCTTCTCCTTTATAAAGAGATTTTTGAGCGATTAACTCAATAACTGTCTCAATGGAATCCTTTGAAATTTCTGTTAAAGATCTTTTAAAGACATTTCTATTATCTCTGAAAGATCCCGTTAAATCTCCTACTGATTTTGAGGAAGTAGAAATAAAATGATTTGGAAGTGTTATACTGAAATGATTCCAAGTTCTAACGGTTCCATCCTCTAATCTTTCATGACTTTTATTAGTTCCGAAAGTTTTTTCCTTTGTAATAAAAACATCTTTAATAGGCTTTGATTTTACATACGCTGAGAGACTGTCAATGACAGGTTGATATGTAGAGTCGTTTGTAATAAAATCCCAGATACTTGTTACTTTGTTGTCTTTTATTGTAACTACGTTACCGAAAGATTTAATGAAATGTCTACAACAAGAACAATCATACTCCTTTCTTTTTCTAAAAATTTCATTTGTTCCTTCTGGAAAACTGGAAAGGTATAAATCCCAAAGGGCGTCTTTGTCAATGTCTGTAATGAAAAGTGTGTTTTGTTCCATTAAGTCAGTTGCTACATGCCTTTGAAGTAGCTCCTTAAATAACTTAAAGTCCATTCTCTTTTTCCTTTCTTTTCTTTTTATTTTATTCTATTAATAAGAAGTATAAATTTCTTTTATCACCTCTAATCCTTTTATTAGTTTTTCTGGAGAAAAAGTCTTGGCGTAGCATGGGCAGATTCTTGTTTCTCCTTTTCCTATAACACCAAAAAACTTTTCACAAATTAGGCAAGAAATTTCTGGGCAAGTCAAACTACTTCCCTGATTTCTTAAACTGCTTATCACTATTTCTATCTTTTTTAGCGCAAATTTAATTTCATCATTTGAAGTACAATGTTTAACTAATCTTTCTTCTACTGCCTCTTTAAGCCCTTTTAAATCTATTTCTTTATTTCCTGCTTTTACTGTGTGATTACGATTAGCTTCTGAAATATAACAGGAATTTAAAATGCTTTCTACTGCATTTTTAAGTTTTATTAGATTTATTTCTTTTTTCTTCCATTCTCTTTCCTCTTTTCTTCTAAGAAATCATAGAACCGATTAAAACTTCATTTCTAACAGAATGATTTTCAAAGGTAAATCTTATTTTTCTCTCATTTACTTTTTGACTCTCAAAAATGATATTATGCTTTTTGCAGTAAATTGCCACTTTACCCATCTTTTTACAGCCGTTAACGTCAAGTGGAAAAGAGATGTAAAACGGAACCTCTTTTACGTTAGCACAGAGTTTTGTTAAAAGA
>Ga0172381_10002582_pt1 | contig 19869 bp, 31 predicted proteins | sample Leawel6488metaG_FD_119754 | JGI IMG/M metagenome (GOLD analysis project Ga0172381, IMG submission 119754) | Leachate microbial communities from a municipal landfill in Southern Ontario, Canada - Leachate well 64-88 metaG | ecosystem: Engineered > Solid waste > Landfill > Unclassified | place...
CCCTGTGGATGTCTACAGGAACAGAATAATAATGACCGTCAAACTGGCACATAGTCTGCACTTGTTTTGGAACAACTTTTTCAAGGTTTTCTGATTTCCATAAATCATCTATTGAATCTAAAAGTCCTGCATCATAATAAGGTTTAGCTTCATATCCTGCATGCATTTGAAAAGCGTCAGGTGCTTCTCCTGCAATTACAAGAGGTTTGATTATATCAATCATAGCATATCCTGCACCGCCGGCTATTGGAGTTGCTATTATTGTTGTATTTTGATACCTTTCATTAAAAACTTCTATAAGCCCGCCTAATGCAGCTTTTTCGCTGGGAGAAGTCCACCAGTGATAAATTATAATTATCTTAGATTCTTCTTCTGTGGAAATTACTGAATAGACTATAATTCCTATAAAGACTAATAGTGTAATTAAGATTATAGCAATCTTAAATTTCTTATTGTTTAATTCCCTCTTTTTCATTTTTAATAATTAAATTAACGTTCTGGACCAACTTTTATTTCTCCAGACAGCACTGGACGAAGTGAGCATGTGTATGTAAATCTTCCTTCATTTTCAAATATATGATAATAAGTTTCATTAGGGGGAATAATTGCCGAATTTAGTTCTTTATCTTGAGAGGTAACTGTGTGAGGAGAATTATCTTTGTTTATCCAGATTACTTTTTCTCCTGCATGTATTGAAAGCCAGGATGGACTAAATTCATTTACCCTTATTTCAATTGTATGGGTTATTACATTTTGACTTGCAAAAAGAGAGTTATCTAAATTATAATCTGGAGATTTTTTATCAAAGGAATAAAGAACCAAAGCAAGAGCTAGCAATATTATAATAATTGAGATAAGGAAATTTTTTTTCATTTTAATCTTTCTGTTCAACCATAGATTTTCCCAAAACAACTGCGGCTACAATCATCGTAACTAGATTTGCAATTCCAATATAAATTGCACTAGAAATAAATGCATCATAAACTAATATTCCGGTTCCAAGAATGTATGTTCCAACAAAAATCGGGCTTATTTTTTTTCTTTTGCCCATAAAGAAAAATTCAAGAACCCAAGAGGCAGCAATTATTCCAAGACCAGTTAAAGAAAGGCTTATCATTTTTTCTTCTCCTTATAGATTGCCCATACGCTTGCTAATGCTGAAATTGTTGCTATAAAAAACATTATTGACAGGGCAAGGCTTGAGATTGGCCATTCAAGAAGCTTGAAAGCATCATAGAAAACATAGATTCCGAATGTGATGAATATTCCCCATCCGTAAACTTTTTTCTTTCTGAATACAATTAAAAGTCCAAGAAATGCTATTAAGGCTTCAATAAATATTGAAATGAACTGCATAATCACCATTTTTATATCAGTTATGCATAATTTAAAAACTTATCTTCTTCCTCTTGAATAGTTTCTGCTATTTCCCCTTGAAAAATTTCTTCTTGGAGGAAAATTTCCTCTTGAAAAAGGCTTTTTTTCAGGAGCACTAATTTTTACAAATTCAAATTGGGGAACCTCTTCCTGCTTCATTGAAGCTTTTATTGCTTCATTGCTCATTATTTCCCTAAAGAACATATAATCTTCAGTTGATAGAATATTGATTACTTTTCCTTCTGCTCCTGCTCTTGCTGTTCTTCCTATTCTATGAACATAATCATTGCTTGCTTTTGGAATATTATAATTATAGACATGGCTTACTCCCTTTATATCAAGTCCTCTTCCTGCAACATCTGTACATACTAAAACACGCATATTATTTCTCTGGAAATCTTCAAGAACTCTGCTTCTGCTTGTTTGAGTTAATCCGCCGTGAATTGCTTTTGATTTTATACCTATTTTATTTAGATTATCTGAAACAAAATCAACATTTCTCCTTGTATTGCAAAAAACCATAACTAATCCCTTGTTATCGTGTTCCAATAAGTGAACAAATAAAGAGAATTTTCTTCCTTGAGGAACATCATAATATATTTGTTTTAACTTTAAAGGATCAACATTAGACTCTGCTGAAATTTTAACTGCATTTTTTGTGTGCTTTGTGCTTAGATAATCAATATCTGCTGAAATTGTTGCTGAAAACATCATTGTTTGACGTTCTTTAGGACATTTGTATAATATTTTTTCAACATCTCTGCTAAAACCCATATCAAACATTCTGTCTACTTCATCCAGAACAAGAATTTTAACATTACTTAGGTTTATTGTTCTTCTTTCCAAATGATCGATTATTCTTCCAGGAGTTCCAACAACGACATCTGAACTTGGAAGCATTCTTATCTGCCTTTCTATATCAACTCCTCCGTAAACTGCAAGAATATTTAGTCTCTTATTTTTTGAAAATTGTTTTATTGATTTTGCAACCTGTTCTGCTAATTCTCTTGTTGGAGTAAGGATTAATGCCTGAATTCCTTTTCCAGACTTTAAGTTTTCAATTATAGGAGATGCAAATACCAGTGTTTTTCCGCTTCCTGTTGCAGAGCCTCCAATAATATCTTTCCCAGCTAGAGCTAAAGGAATTGACTTTTCCTGAATTTCACTTGGCTTCTTAAAACCAGCTTCCTGAAGGACAGTCAATACTTCTCTGCTTAATCCGAGTTTTTCAAATTGTTCCATTTTATTTTGTTTGATACTTACTTAACTTAGTTGTTCGCTTAGTTTTTGGTATTTTATTAACAAGAAAGGTTATAATCTGTAGCAAATACCCTTACACCATAGATTATTTTATTGGGAATTCGCTAGTCTAATCGTTTCTTATATAATTCAAGGAAAAAGGAGGTTTATAAACGTATGGGGTTAGTCTTCCAACACAACAATATTTATCCTAAAAAATAAAAAAATAAAAAAATTTGAAAATGAATCACTTTCCGCAAGTGCATTTTCCGCCATTAACAGCACCGCTACATGTTGCTTGTCCACAGTTTTTTTCAGCAGTACAGCTGTTTCCGCTGCAGCCTAAACAGGATGGCGCTTTATTTGTTGTGTCTGCCGCCTTTGCAAAATTAACATTTGCAACAAAGATTCCAGCAACAAGCAAAACTCCAAGAGCAATTGCCGCAATTATCCATGTTTTCATTTTATTTCCTCCATTTATTTAATTAATTTATTCAAATTATCTGTTATTATATCTGCTTTGATGTAACTAGTTTCAATCTTTTAAAACAACAATATTATTCATCCCTCTTCTTTTTCTTTCAATTAACTGTTTTGCTTCAAGCTTGTCAAGAAGTCTGGTAATTCCTACTTTTCCAATTTCTAATTTTTCCATTAGTGTGCTTTGGAATACTGCCCCATTTTCTTTTTGAAGAAAATCAATTACTTCTTTTTCTTTTTTATCTAACCCGTTAAGATTTAGTTTCTTTTTCTTTTCATGTTTTATCTTCACAATTATCTTTTCTTTTGGCTTTGAGAAGAAGATTACAATTCCAATGATAAGGATTATTGCAACAATGCTAAAACTAACTGCTGTTTGAATTGTAATTGCTTTATACATTGAACAGCTTGTTCCCATAGAACACGATTGAGAAGTTATGTCTTTAAGAGTAAAATTGAAAATCAAAACTATTACTGCCATTAGAATTGCAATTCCAATAACAATAAGTCCAACTTTTTTATTTTCCATTTTTTTCCTTCTTCTTTTTGTAATCTTGTATTGCTTTTTTTAATGCTTCCTGCGCCATCATCGAGCAATGGACTTTAACTTTGGGCAAACCGCCAAGATTCTTCATTACATCTTCATATTTTATGTTTTCTGCTTCTTCAAGAGTTTTGCCTTTTGCTAATTGAGTAATCATTGAAGAAGTTGCAATCGCGGCAGCACAGCCGAAAGTTTTGAATTTGATATCTTTAAGATGTTCTTGTTTGCCTTTTTTGTCTATCTTAATATAAACATGCATTATATCTCCGCAAGTTGGATTTCCAACTTTGCCAATTCCATCGGGGTTTTTGATTTCACCCATATTTTTAGGATGAGTAAAATTTTTTATTACTTGTTTTGAATAGTCTAATGTCATTTTATCTTGCATTTATTGCATCTTTTGTTTAATTCAAGTTTATTATTTTTTGAATCTATTTTTCCAAGTTTGATTCTTTTGAAAAAGGGTAGTTTTGATTTATGATTCATCCCTCTTTTTTTCATTTCTTTTGAAAGTTCATCATGCCTTTTTCTTAAATTGTGAATTTCTAAAAGGCCTTTGTCAAGGTAGCCTTTTACTGATTTCTTTTGATTTAAAGTTCCAACAAACATATGACATTCAACATGCTCTCCAAGCAAATGCTGATTACACATTCCTTCGGGATTAACATTCCACATTCTCATGCGACGACACCTTTTCTCGAGTTTAATTTTTTAATTAGTTCATCAATTTCTTTCTTGTTCATCCCATGGGCAGAACATCCCTGCTCAATTGTTTCATATGCAGACATGTGGCATCCTATACAATGAAGCCCTGCTTCAAATAAAATATTCATTGATTCTGGTTTTTTTTCAAGCAGTTCTGCGAATGTCATATCTTTTGTAATTTCAAACTTCTTTTTTGTGGGTTTCTTTGCTGATTTGGTTGTTTTTAATTTCATTTTTAATCTAAAAAGTCCTCCTGTTCTTTATCCATTTCTAAACCTTCTTCCTCTATGTCTTCTTCACATTCAGACTCATTTTTGAATTCGCATCCAAGTTCTTCAAATTTTTTGTTTTTTGTTTTTTTCATTTTATTTTATTGGAGAAATTTTTCTTAGCTTCTCCACTATTTTAGTTAAGTTTTCAAGCACAAAGTCAATTTCCTGTTCTGTAGTATATTTGCTTATGCTTAATCTTAATGTGCTGTTAGCCTGTAAAGGAGTTAAGCCAATTGCTCTTAGAACATGGCTTGTTTCAAGGGAATGTGAGGCACAGGCACTCCCTGTTGAAGTGCATATTCCAAGATTTTCTAAATATCCTCCGATAGATTCTCCTTCAATATTATTAAATGAAATATTAATGTTATTGCAAAGCCTGTTTTCTTTTGGACCATTAAGTTTTGTATTTGAAATTTTTAAGATTCCTTCAATTAATCTGTCTTTAAGTTTATTCATTTTTTCAACACTTTTTTTGTTAGCAATATCTACTGCTTTTGCAAATCCCACTATTCCCGAAACATTTTCAGTCCCGCTTCTTATTTTTCTTTCATGTCCGCCTCCGTGAGATAAGGGAACAATTTTTATTCCTTCTCTTATATACAGGGCTCCTACTCCTTTTGGACCATGAATCTTATGAGCATTGAGAGTAACAAGGCTAAGATTCTGCTTATTTACATTAATTGGAACTTTTGTATAACTTTGGCAGGCATCTGTATGAAATAAAACATTTTTCTTTTTGCAGATTTTTCCTATTGCTTCCAAATCCTGAATTGTTCCTATTTCATTATTTCCGTGAATTATTGAAACAAGAATGGTATTTTCTGTTATTGAATCTTCCAACTCTTGAAGACTGATGAATCCTTCTGCATCAACATCAAGATAAGTTACTTTTGCTCCTTGCTTTTCAAGCCATTTGCAGGTATTAAGAACACAATCATGTTCAATTCTTGTTGTTATAATATGATTTTTCCCAGTATTATTCTCTTGATTCCAGAGATATAATCCTTTAATTGCAAGGTTATTTGCCTCTGTTCCACCAGAAGTAAAATAAATTTCATTACTTCTTGCTCCTATTGATTTTGCAATTTTTTTTCTGCTGTCTTCCAAGGCATGCTTTGCTTCCTGCCCTTTAAAATGAACTGAAGAAGCATTTCCAAATCTTTCTGTAAAGTAAGGCAGCATTGTCTTTAAAACATCGTCGTCAACACGTGTTGTTGCCGCATTATCAAGATAAATTAATTTCATTTTTTGCATCCTTTCATGCAGGTTGAACAATTGCAATGAGTTAAAGCATGTTTATCTATAAGCTCAAGCATTGGAAGAATTGTGTTTTTATTTAATGAGTAAATTCTTTCTTTTCCTCTTTGATTCATATTTACAATACTGCATGCTTTTAATGACTGGAGTGCGTGAGAAATTTTGCTTTGCTCCACATTAAGGTCTTTTACCAATTCAGAAACATTTTTTTCTTTTACTCTTAATGAGAGAATTATTCCTATTTTTAAGGGATTAGCAAGATTTGTAAAGAAGATACTGTAATTATTATGATTAAAGTACGGGCTTATCTCGTATGTTCTTTTATTCATATGAAACCTATTTCATATACATTTATAAATATTTAGTATCCCTGCTAAATAGGACAAGAAGGTATTAATAAAACATGACCCAGATAACAGACGCTGAAATAAGAGAAGATTCAGAAATAAATGGAATGCTGCATCCTCTTGTAAAAGAATGGTTTTTTTCAAAGTTCAAGGGATTTTCTCTTCCACAAAAATACGGAGTTATGAATGTCTGGGAAAGAAGAAATATCTTAATTTCAGCACCAACAGGAAGCAGTAAGACGCTTACAGCTTTTCTTGCAATTATTAATTATCTGGTTATACTTGCAGAAAAAAACCAGCTTGAAGATAAAATTTATGCTATTTACACTTCTCCTCTTAAGGCATTATCTAATGATATAAGCAAGAATTTAATAGAACCTCTTGAAGCCATTTATGAACTTGCCGAATCTAAAAGAATAAAATTACAAAAGATAAGAGTAGGATTAAGGACAGGAGATACAACTGTTGCTGAAAGAGCTAAAATGGCAAGAAAGATTCCTCATATTCTTGTTACAACTCCTGAATCTATGGCAATTATTCTTACAACAAAAAAATTTGTTGATTCAATGAAGTCAGTTGAATTTTGCATTGTTGATGAAATTCATGCTTTAGATAATAAAAGAGGAGTTTATCTTAGTCTTACTCTTGAAAGGCTTAATGAAGTAAGTTTAACCTGGCCTGTAAAAATAGGATTAAGTGCAACAATCTCTCCTTTGGAAGAAGTTGCAAAATTCCTTGTTGGAATTGACAAGGACAGAGATGTTCTTATTGCAAATGTAAAACTTGATAAAAAACTTGATATAAAAGTGATTAGTGTCGGCGATTTGATTAGCAATGAAAATGCTTATCTTAGTATGTATAATCTTATGGATTCTTTAATAAGAGAACATAAAACAACACTTATTTTTACAAATACGCGTTCAGCTACAGAAAGGGTGGTAAATCATCTTAAAGAGCATTTTCCTACCGAATATGGGGATGATACAATTGCAGCACATCATTCTTCTTTAAGCAAAGAATATAGATTTGATATTGAAAAAAGATTGAGGGAAGGAAAATTAAAAGTAGTTGTCTGTTCTACAAGCCTTGAACTTGGAATTGATATTGGTTATATTGATTTAGTAATAATGCTTGGAAGTCCAAAGAGCAGTGCAAGAGCATTGCAAAGACTTGGAAGAGCAGGACATAAACTGCATGAAACTGCAAAAGGGAGATTTATCATACTAGATAGGGATGATTTAGTTGAATGTTCTGTAATCCAGAAAGAAATGATTGAAAGAAAAATAAACAAGATTTATTTTCCAAAAAACTGCCTTGATGTTCTAAGCCAGCAGATATTTGGAATGGCAATTTACAAGATTTGGGATGTTGAAGAAGTATTTTCTTTGATAAAAAAGAGCTATTGCTATTCAACACTTACAAGAAATGATTTTTTTGATGTAATAAGCTATCTTGCAGGAGATTATGCTCTTGAGAAAAATAATGTTTACGCAAAGATATGGTATGATGCAAAAACAAGGCAGATAGGGAAAAAAGGAAAGATGGCGAGAGTAATTTACCTTACAAATCTTGGAACAATTCCAGAAGAGTCTTTTATTACTGTAAAACTTTCTCCAAGCAATGAACCTGTTGGGGCTATTGATGAAGGTTTTTTGGAAAGAATGAAAAAAGGGGATGTATTTGTTCTTGGGGGGAAAAAGTATATTTACCTTTACACAAGAGGAATGAATGTCTGTGTGAGAGCAACAGCAGACAGACAACCAACAATTCCCTCATGGTTTTCAGAAATGCTTCCTTTAAGCTTTGATTCTGCAGTTGAAATAAACAAATTTAGAACATTAATGAATGATAAATTCAAAAACAAATTTAAAAAATCTGAAATTATTGAAATAATCAAAGAACATCTTTATGTTGAAGAACAGACTGCTGAATCTGTTTATAATTATTTTTATGAGCAGTATAATTATCTGGAAATCCCTAATTCAAATCTTTTACTTGTTGAAAGATATAATTCTCAAAAGCATTATCTGATTTTTCATAGTATGTATGGAAGAAGGGTTAATGATGCACTTTCCAGAGCAATTGGATTTATGCTTGGAAGAGCAGGAGGAAGAGATATTGAACTTGGAATAAGCGATAATAGCTTTTATGTTGCAGGGGAGAAAATGAATATAGACAAGGTAATGAATTTCTTAAAACCTGAAAATCTTGAAGAAGTTCTTAAAGAGGCGCTGGAAAAAACAGATGTTTTGGCGAGAAGATTCAGACATTGTGCTACAAGATCTCTGATGATTCTTAAAACTTACAAAGGAAATAAGAAAAGTGTTGGTAAACAGCAGATGAAAAGTCATTTTGTTCTTGCTGCTGTTAAGAAAATTTCATCTGAATTTCCTATTTTAAGAGAAGCAAGAAGAGAAGTTTTACAAGATTTAATGGATATTGAAAACGCAAAACTTGTTTTAGGCTGGATAAAAGAAGGAAGAATTAAACTTAAGGTTAGAGATGTTGATATTCCAAGCCCGTTTGCTATGGGAATTCTGCTTGAAGGACAAAGCGATTTAATTAAGATAGAAGATAAGCAGGCATTTCTTAAAAGAATGCACGAAATACATATGAAGAAGATAAAGGAATAAACCTATTTCTCGGAATTATTCGGCATTATAAATTTAAAAAATCCGGCAAGAATTAAGGCAATTCCTATAAACGCGCCCCAATTTAAGAAAGGCATATATGAGTTTATTAAAATTAATACTCCAAAAATTAATATTGCGATTCCTTTTCGTTTACTAATTTGTTTTTTTGACATTTTAATTCCTTTTAATATAAATTAAGTTTAAGGTATTTAAATTTAATGAAATAAAAATAAGTTTAAATAATTAGTTTAATTTATTTCATTATGCCAAAGAAGAGAAAAGAGAGTGAAATAGTAAAAAAGAGAATTCATAATGCACATAAAGTCCTTATGAAAGTTTTTATGGAATCTCCTGTTACAAAGATTAAATTTTCAAAAAATAGAATTTCTTTCAATTATTTTGGATACAGAATTTCAGACAGGATTACAGTTAAGAAACAGCCCCATGTCGGGGAATGGAGCAGAAGAGTAAGGAAAATTGTAATTGATAAGAATTTTAAAACAAAAGAAAGGGCAAAAGAGTTTAGGTCTTTATGCCTTCATGAAGCAGTTGAAAGATTTTTAGTTAAAAAATTTGGACTTAATACAGATAATGAAGCACACCCTGTTGCAAAGAAAAAAGAAAAAGAATATCTCGAAAGTGTGGGTGGAAACTGGAAAAGCCATCAATTAAAAGTATTTTGGGACTGGCATAAATTAGGGGAGAAATAATATGGAATTCTCAAAAATTAGAGTAACTAAAAATTTTTCCTACTCTACATGGAAAGATTTTCCTTTTTACCCTTATGCCTGGCTTAACAAAGAAGATTTGAAAACACTTCCAAAACCTTTTGTCCTTATTGAGATAGACCCTAAATGCCCTATTGGAATAGAAATGACTGAAAAAGATAAAGTTACCAATATAATTGAATTAAAAGATAACTTTGAGAAGCTGGAAATAGATAATGATTTGAAAAAAGATTTGAAGAGAGTTGAAAAAAAGAATGAAGATTTGATTTTGAAATACAATGAAAAAGATGCTCTTGATGACAGCAAGCAGTGGTTTTTAGATTTGTGGCATGAAGGAAAAAGAGATTTTCAAAGAAGGCTTATGATATGGAAAGAAGAATGCCAGACAATAAGTGCATATAAAGGAAATGAATTGATTGCGGTTCATATTAACATGAAAAAAGGAGACACTATTTATTATGAAGGATGCTGGTGGAACAGGGAGTATAAGAATTTATCAACTCCAACTTATCTGCTGAAGATAGATATTGAAAATGCAATAGCAAACGGAATGAAATATTATGATTTGGGGATAGGGGATGAAAGTTATAAGAAAAAATGGGGAGTTATTGAAAAGCCTACAAAATATTATGCAATCCTTACAAAAGAACAGGCAGATATACTTGACATAAAAGATTATGTTGAAATGAAAGAATAAAAATGCCCTCACGAGGAATTGAACCCCGATTATGCGGACCGCAACCACATGTTCTATCCGTTAAACTATAAGGGCAGTGTTAAAATAATTAAACCAATGAGTTTTTTAAATATCTTCTCTTTATAGAGTTATGAAAAAACAAAAACCATACATATTCTTTGGGAAAACTTTATTTTTTCCTGAAAAAGGAATTCTTGCAATCGGAGATTTGCATCTTGGATTTGAATATCAGCTTCAGCAGTCTGGACTTATTGTTCCTGAAAGGCAAGTTCAGGAAGTTAAAGAAGAACTTGAAAGAATCTTTGGAGAAATAAAAAAGAAAGGATTCAAAATAAAGAAGATTGTTTTTTTAGGGGATATAAAACATTCTTTTTCATACCAGTGGAAGGAGAGAAATTATTTTAGGGAAATAACTGAATTTTTAAAGAAATATGCTGATGAAAAGAATATTATTCTTATAAAAGGAAACCACGACACAATTGATTATTCATTTTCAGATAAATTGAAAGATTATTTTATAAAAGAAGGAATTGCATTCACACATGGACATGTTCTTTTTCCTGAAGTTTTTAATGATAAAATAAAAACAATTGTTATAGGGCATCTTCACCCATCAATAATTCTTTCAGACCGCCAGAATATCAAAAGAGAAAAATACAAATGTTTTTTGATAGGAAAATTCAGGAAAAAAGAAATTATTATCCTGCCTAGTTTTCTTGCAACAGTTGAAGGAACTTCGGTAAATAATATTGAAAATGATTATGAAGATTATTTTTCAATTATTCCAAAGAAAAAACTTCTGAATTTCGAGATTTATATCGTCGGAGATAAAGAAACTTATGATTTTGGGAAGGTAAGTAAATTTATTTCTAAATAATTCCTTTTTAAGCTTTTTTTGCAGTAAAATTGATATAAAAATATATAAACGCCGTTACTATTCTTTTGTCATTCGTTAAAAATAGGGTAGAATTATTATGGAAGAAGAAAAAAAAGAAGTGCAGGCACGCCTCATTGAAAATAGAAAAGAAGAAAAAAAAGAAGACATTACAGATATTTTAAAATTGATTTCTCCTGGAACATCATTAAGAACCGCAATTGAAGGTGTGCAAAAAGCAAAGACAGGGGGGCTAATTGTTGTTTATAACGATTTTGTTCAAAATATGTTTGAAGGGGGATTTAAAATTAATGCAAGATTTACCCCTCAAAGAATTATAGAGCTTGGAAAAATGGATGGGGGAATAATTATCTCCAAAGATTTGAAAAAAATAATGAATGCAAATGTCCTTCTAACTCCAGACCATTCAATTCCTTCCAATGAAACAGGAACAAGACATAAGGCAGCTGAAAGAACTGCAAAACAATCTGGAACAATGGTTATAGCTGTTTCACAAAGAAGAGATGAAGTGAGTCTTTTTTATAAAAACCTAAAATATGTTGTGAGAGATACTAATGATATAATAAGAAGGGCAACTTCTGTTCTTCAGATTATTGAAAAACACAGGGAAGTATTTGATAAAAATAAAAATGAACTGGACAGACATGAGATAAGAAGAAAAGGAGATTCTGCAAAAATTCTTCATATGATTCAGAGAGGAATGATTATTCTGAAGATGGCAGAAACATTAAAGGGGTATGTAATTGAACTTGGAATAGAAGGAACAATTGTAAAGATAAGACTTAAGGAACTTCTTCACCGTGTTGATAAAGATATTGACGAAGTAATAAAAGACTATTCTAGAATAGGGGTTTCAAAATCAAAGAAGATACTCTCAATTTTAAGTTATGATGAACTTCTTGAGATAGATAACATAAAACAATGCCTTGGTTTCTCTGAAGAGATAGTTTATCCTAAAGGGCACAGAATTATGGAAAAAGCAGGAGTTAGTGAAGAAGATACAGGAATTTTGGTTAAAAATTTTAAAAATCTTCCAGCAATCCTTGAATTAAAAGAAGAAGATTTACTTAAAGTGTTTAATCCAGAAAAGTCAAAATATATTCTTGAAAGAATCAATCATGTCAGGGAAAAGGAATAAAAAAATATGGATGGACCCGGAGGGAGTCGAACCCCCATCTGCTGCTGACCCCGTCATTTCTCTGGAGGCAGCCAGTCTGCCGTTGGCCTACGGATCCATTATTAAATTAAAAGAGAATTGCTGTTTTTAATGTTTTCTTATCAAAGAATTATTCAACTTTTAGAATCTTAATCTTAAAGATTAATTTCTTTCCTGCAAGAGGATGATTCATATTAAGAACCACTGAATCTGCCTTCACTTCAGAAATCATTACAGGTATATTTCCTTCAGGAGTCTGCATCATCAAAGCCATTCCTGCTTGAGGTTCTGGAGTCTGAGGAAGAACATTTCTTGGAACTTCTTGAACTAATCTTTCATCAGGCATTCCATAAGCGTCTTCAGGAGCAATTTCAAATTCTTTTTCTTCATTAACATTCATTCCCAAAACTGCTTTTTCAAATCCTGGAATCACATTTCCTTCACCTACTGTGAAAGTTAAAGGATGAGAATGGTCTCCATGAGTAGAAGTATCAAAGATTTGTCCGTCTTCAAGCTTTCCTTCATAATCAAGAGTTACTTTACTATTATTTTCAATTGCCATAATTAATTTTGAGAAATAGGTTATTTAAATGTTGGGTTTAAGCTTTATTTAGTTTCTTTATTTCATTAATCTCTTCATCAGATATAGAACAACCGTTAAATTTTAAGGCATAAAGCAAAGCATCAAGGACTATCCCGTTTTTTAGTTTAACAAGCCCTCTTGAATAGGCTACAAAGATTAATTCTGTAGAACGAATAAATTTGAATCCTTCAAAAAATTTGTAATTTTCCTTTTTTGGAGTTATTGTTTGAGTATGCAATCTGTTTTTTAAAATATCAAGAAGATTTTCTGGTTTTTCTCCAAGCATTCTTATTGTTCTCTCATCAACACAAATTATATTTTTTATTCCTCTTTCTGAAAGGATTGTGCTTAAAACAAGGCAGGCAGTTTCACCAGAATCAATTATATGGATTGGACTTTGTCTTCCAGAAAATGTATTATTTGCCAAGTTCATCAGCTCTTTTGTTTTAGCAGAAATTTTAGATTCATCTATGCCCATTGAAGTTGGAAGCTCTAAAATATTCTCTTCAATTAACTCTTTAATTTTTAATGCTTCTAGTTCAAATCTTTTTATCTGCATAGGTTTGTCAATAATTTCTTCTTTTACCTCGAGAGGAATAATAAATTTTCCCTTGAAGATTCTTTTCAGCTCACGAAATTCAGTAAGAAGCCCGTTAAGAGTGAAATTAATTATTGAACTTGAATCAAAGATTATTACTCTTTCATCTGTTGATGGTTTTATAGAAAGTGAAGGTTTCATCTGAACATATCCTCTGCAAGTTTAACTCTTTGTTTGACGCTTAGAGTCTGACCCCAAGGAGCATTGGATATTTCTGGTTTTTGCCCTGCATAGCTTGCCAAATCAAACAAAGTTATTCCCAATAATTTAGCTGTCTGCTCCATAGAAATTCCGTGCTCGTATATTTTTGAAGCCTTATTTATCTGGGCTTTTCTGAAAACATCCTGAATATAAGGCTTTAATCCTCCTAATACTTTTTCCAAATGGGTTCTAAATGCTTCCATTAACTTTCTTAATTTTTCATCTTCATTTTTTCTTAATGCTTCAATGCAAAGACTAACCTGGTCTAATAAATAGTTATAAAGTTTTTTTCCTTCTTTAGGAGATTGAAATTCTTTTCTTTCTATAATTTTGCTTAAAGAATAAATCAATACCGCAATAGCAATATTATCCTTATCTTGGTCTATAGAAGAAGTATGAACGGTCTGATTACTAAGCTCTTTTAATCTGAAAGAATTTTTATTCTTTAAAGCCTCTTTTGTTTCATTCAATATTCTTAAAATATTTTCTTTTTCCTGCATTTTGCACCTCTTTGTTAATAAGAAATTGTGATTAATAAATGTTAAGTTTTTATATTGCATTTGCTTTAATAGAAGATGAAAACAGTGCTGTTAGATGCAAATTTTATTCTTTCATGCCTTAGAAAGAAAATAGATTTTTTTGATGAAATAGAATTGATGGGAATTAAGATTCTTATTCCTGAAGAAATTGTCAAAGAAATTAAAAAACTTTCAGAAGAAGGGAATAAAACAACCCAAGGAGAGGCAAAAATTGCCCTCGCTTTTCTTAAAAAAAATAAGTTTGAAGAGATAAAATTAAAAACTAAAAATGTGGATAACGGAATTGTTGAATTTGCCAAAGAGAATAAAGAAATTATAATAGGGACTTTAGATAAGGGAGTAAAAGATAGGATAAAAAATCAGATACTGTATATAAGAGGGGATAAAGGACTGGAAATAAAGTAATTACTTAACTGATTCTTGAGAAGGAATTTTCTTTATTTCTTCAAGATAGATATAATCAAAATTGTTTAGTATTCTATAACCCGGGCCATATTCTATATTGTCATATTTTCTTATTGTGGGAAAAGAGATTGAGTCTCCTGGTTTGAAAATTTCTAAAGCGGAAAATGGAGAAAAATTTCCTGCTGTTCTTTTCACATCAAAAAGATAATCTTGATTTGCAGTTTTTAATTGCATAACTAAATTTTGTCCATAAGTATTAAGAGATAAAATTTGGCCTGTTACCCTGCTTTTTTCAGCAAGATTTTCTTCAGAAGATAAAATATTATTGCTTCCTTTATGAGTTATGGATTGTTTTGTTAATCCTTTTGTTTCATACCCATTGGGCAGAGTTATACTAATTAAATCTAATTTTCCACCACATCCTTGAGAAGAAACTGCAACAAGGCCTGCTAAAACTAGTCCTGCAAGCCCGAATTTCTTTGATTTATTCATAAAAAAGTTAATTTGAACTCTTTTTTAAAGATAATTAGTCTAAAGAATATGATTATCATAAGGGAATTTGACTAATTTTAAAAACTAAGGTAAGGTTTTTAAACCAATTTTTATTATACACTTTAGGGAAAATGTTCTACATAATTGAAGTCGAGGACTATATCAGAGTAGATCCAAAATTATTTGGATTGCCTACTATGGAATCCGTTGACAAACAGCTAAAAGAAACTTATTCTGATTATTATGACAAAGAAATTGGAAGAGTTGTTTCAATAATTAATGTTCTTGAAGTGGGTGAAGGAGTTATAATCCCTGGAGATGGAGCTACTTATTACAGGTCAAGATTCAGACTACTTGTATGGAAACCAGAACTACAGGAATTAGTTTATGGAATTGTTTCTGAAATTACAAATTTCGGAGCATTTATTGATATTGGTTCTTCAAAAGGAATGATACATATAAGCCAGACAATGGACGATTATGTAAGCTTCAATAAGTCAAATTCATTAATTGGAAAGGCTTCAAAAAGAACATTAAAACAAGGAGATTTGTGCCTTGCAAGAACTGTTGCAATCAGCCACAAAGGCGGAGAGCTTAAAATAGGCCTTACAATGAGACAGCCTGGACTTGGAAAGATTGAATGGATTAAAGAAGACCAGCAAAAGAAAAATAAGGCAGCAATTAAAGAAGCTAAGGATGAAGAGAAAGCTGCTAAAGGAACTGAAAAGAAAGCAAAGGGGAAGAAAAAATAAAATGGTAAAACCAAAAGCCTGCAAAATCTGCAATACAATTTATGAAGAAGAAAAATGCCCTAAATGTGATTCAAGAGAATCAACTGAAAGCTTTAAGGGAAAGATAATAGTATTTAATCCTGAAAAATCAGAGATAACTCCAAAATTAAATTTAAAAGATAAAGGAACATTTGCAATTAAAACAAGATAAAATGACAGAAAAAATAACAATAATTACACAAAAAGATAATCCTCTTTTCAACAGAAAAGAACTTGTAGTTAGTATTGATACAGATGTTACACCAAAGATAACTGAAGCTGAAGAATTTATTGCAAAGGAATTTTCATCAAACCCAGAAAATGTTAAAATCCGAAAGATAGAAGGAAGATTTGGCTCAACAAATTTCACTATAACTGCTAATATTTATTCTTCAAAAGAAGATAAAGAGAAGATTGAAAATAAAACAAAGAAAGAAAAGAAAAAGAAAGAGGGAGCTAAATAAAGACAATGGCTGGAAAAGCAAAAGCAAACAAAAAGGGAAAGAAACCACATAAAAATAATCCTACAAGCAAGAAATATACTAAGTATAAAATCGAAGGGGATAAGATTGTAAGAGAGAAATGCTGCCCAAGATGCGGTCCAGGAATATTCTTAATGAATAACAAGGGAAGACTGTATTGTGGAAAGTGCCATTATTCTGAATTTGAAAGTAAAGCTAAGTAAAGTTTGCATTAATTCTTATAAAAGTAAAAACCCTTAAAAATTAATTATTTTACTTAAGAAGAAAGAGAGGATTACAAATAGCAAATAAAATCCTATTAGAATCAGCCCTTCAGTTTTATTTAAGGTATGCTCTGACTTCATAAATAAGGTAACAAATATTCCTGCAATAAACATTGCAGTTCCAGTTACATAAATATTTGCGGGATTATAAGAGAAAGGGGAAATTAATGCAATTAAACCAAGGACAATTGTTGCGTCAGTGATTACTGTTCCAAGTATATCTCCTAAAGCAATTCCATCACGGTTATTTTTTACTGCCTTTATTGAAACAATAAGTTCTGGCAGGCATGTCCCAATTGCTAAGATTGTAAGTCCAATAAGTATCGCTGGCAATTTTATATCATTAGCAAAATTTACAGCATATTTTACAGTGAAAATTGCACTGGTTAATAATATTGCAAGACTGATGAGAAGAAGGATTAAGGTTTTTATTAAATGCCCTTTTTTAGTATGATTAAACTTCTTTCTGAATCTTATACTATCTCTGTAAATTTTTACATAGAATAAAATACCTAATAACAATAAAATTCCTCCATCAATTCTGGAAAATTTCCCATCTAATCCCAGAATGAGTGGAAATAATAGAAGAATGAGATAAAAGAAATTATTTCTTAAAATTTTACTTTGGACTTTTATTCCTCCTGATGAAAATAAAGCAACTATTCCAAAGACAAGAGTTAAATCTGTAATATTTGAACCCAATAAAGTTCCTAATCCTAATTCTGGCTTTCCATTAATTGCAGAAATTATGGAGATTGTTGCTTCGGGAAGAACTGAAATAACAGCGATAATGAAAAAACTTACTGAAAATTCAGGCATTCTTAATGTTTTTGCAATGCGGGAAGAATATTTAATTGAATATCCTGAACATTTAATTAATATTGCAAGAAATAATAAAAAAAGAATTAGATTGAGAATTATCATTTTGTTTAGTATTTAGATCCTTTTGTTTAGGAAGTTTCCTTTTTTAACAACAAGATATTCATTTTTTCTTGTACTTCTTATATCTTCAACCGTATAAAATGCTTTAGGATTTATTCTCTTGATTATTTTAAATACATTTTTCAATTCTTTTCTTGGGATTACTGAAAAAATAACATGCACTCCCTTTTCCTCACTGCAGCTTTTTCCTTCAAGGATTGTTAGACGATAATTATTCTTTTTTAATTCGCTAATTAATTTTCCTGAATTTTTTCTAATAATAATTCTTACCATTACATTTCCAAGGGAAATTTTTTCATCAAGCCAGATTCCTACATAATTTCCTGTAGCAAATCCTCCTGCATAAGCAAGATACAGCCAGATATTATTCATATTACCCCAAATTTGATTTATTGCTGTAAGCCAGATTAGGACTTCAATAAATCCAATTATTAATGATAGGAATTTGAATCCTTTTGAAATGAATATAATTCTAATTGTTCCTAAACTTACATCTACAACTCTTGCTATAAAAATTAGGGCAGGGAGTATTAAATAAGCAAATATTGGTTCCATTTTACTTCTTTTTTCGTGATAGTTTAACTTTGAACTCTGCTTCTTCTGTAGATTCAGATGATTCTGCGGCAAGATTTACTGCTTTTTCCAAATCTCTTACTGCTCCTGTAAATCCGAGCTTCTTTTTTCCTCTTGTTATTTCTGCAACTTCAAAGACTTCATTTTGTGCTTTTTCTATTGCTCTTTCTGCTTCTCTTATTTCTTTTTTAGCTTTTTCAACAGCAGCATTAGCTTCATTTATCTCTTTCTTTATTCTTTTTATTATACCTCCAGATTTCAAAGTCTTTTTTGTTTCTCTTTTTTTCATTTTTCCTCCTTTCATTTTATTTAAATAAACTAATCATTTTTAATTAAGAAAGATATCTTTCTAAATAACAAACAGAGGTCTTTTCAGAAGAGCCTTTGTGCTGAATATTGTTCCTGTAGAATAAGAATTAAGAATAACTTTACTGCGAATATACTTCTCCTCTCTTTTAATTCGGCCGATTTTCATCATCTCTATAGACAATAAAAATTCAAGAAGTATATAAATGTTATTGGAATATAATTTAAAAAAGAAGTTAAATCTAATTTTTAAAAAATTTAATATTTTTTAAGATTAAAGTAAAAACAATAACTTTTTATAAGAGTTTTACTTTTTAATTAAAGTAAAAATGAAAGTAAATCTAAGATTTTCATTCATTTCTAAAGTAATGAAAGGGGGTGTAAGGTGATGAAGAATATATTTTTGATTCTCTTAATTTCTTTAATGACAATTTCATTAGTTGTTGCAGCTAATGGAACTTCTGGAGCAGGTACTGCAAATATGGATTCTAGCGGTGCTTTGCAAACTGGAGAAGGAAACGGAACTCAAACAAGTACTGAAACTCAAAATCAAGGAGAAGAAACTAATCTGCAAAACCAAGTGATGGTTCAATCTGGAAACTACGAAAATGCAAATGGAGAGCAAATGCAAATTCAAACAGAAAATGGATTTCAACTTAAAGTAGGAAATGCAGAGGCTAAATCTTCAATGGAGATAAGTCAGGTTCAGTCTCAGAATAAGACAATGCTTCAAGCCAAGCTTTCAAATGGAATGAATGCAGAAATTAAGGTAATGCCTGATACTGCTTCTGAAACTGCTATTGAAAGATTGAGATTAAAAGTTTGCAGTTCAGAAAATAGCTGTCAGATAGAACTTAAAGAAGTTGGAACAGGAGAAAAAATAAGAGCAGCTTATGAAGTTCAGGCTAAAAAAGAAGCAAAGGTTTTTGGATTGTTTAAAACAACAATGCAGGTTCAGGCGCAGATTGATGCAGAAACAGGAGAAGTAATCCAAGCAAAGAAACCTTGGTGGGCTTTTTTGGCTTCCGAATAAATTAATTATTTTTTATTTTTTTATACTTTTTTATAATTAAGAGGAGAAGGAGTTAATCCTATAAATCGTGCCTAATTTTAGATAGGATATTTACAGAATTAACCTGAAGGGATTATAAATGATGTAGCTTGATTCCAAAGATTCTCTTTTGAAGAATATCTACACCCCTATTCACGTTATAACTTACATATAATATTCGAAGAATAATAAGTGAATATAACCCTGGGAGATTCTTCAAGTTGATCAAAAAGATAACCTGAAGCCTCTCCTGGGGAAAAAGAGGTGATAAGAATTAGAGATAAACAGTCTATTTAAACCTTTCTATTTTGTTACCCTTAAAAAATGACACGCG
>Ga0172381_10002583_pt1 | contig 19866 bp, 11 predicted proteins | sample Leawel6488metaG_FD_119754 | JGI IMG/M metagenome (GOLD analysis project Ga0172381, IMG submission 119754) | Leachate microbial communities from a municipal landfill in Southern Ontario, Canada - Leachate well 64-88 metaG | ecosystem: Engineered > Solid waste > Landfill > Unclassified | place...
AGCTTCTGTTTATGGCCTCAGGTAATGTATCAAAGTAATTTATACCGCGCCCGGGATATAGATGATGTTGTAAATGAAATGGAATATTTGGTTAAAAATATGGGTTTTAAATCTGTCTATTTTGATGATGATACTTTTAACATCGGAAAAGAGCGTATGCTTGAATTTTGTAATAAAATTCAAGCCAAGGGATTAAATCATATTCCTTGGGCGATTATGGCCCGCGCGGATACGATGGATGAACAGATGCTCAGGGCAATGAAAAAAGCGGGTTTGGCCGCGGTAAAGTACGGAGTTGAAACATTCAATCCGGAATTTATTTCCGGTTGTCAGAAAGGGCTTGATTTAAGTAAGGCTGAGAAAATGATCCGGCTCACAAAAAGTTTGGGGATAAAAGTGCATCTTACTTTTACTTTTGGTTTCGAAGGAGAATCGCGGGAGACGATTAAAAAAACGATTGAGCGTGGGCTTAAGTTGGATCCGGATTCAGTCCAATTTTCCGTTCTTACTCCTTTTCCGGGGACTCGGTTATTCGAAGAGCTTGATAAGTGCGGAAAAATTCTCACTTACGACTGGACTAAATACGATGGAAATTCTCATTGCGTTTTTAAAAGCGCAAGTATTACCCCAGAAGAATTGTTGATCGCTCAAAAAGAGGCTTATTTTCTTTGGGGGAATTACCAGAGGAAAAGAAGAAGTTTTTGGGGGAATCTGAGTAAATTCGGGGAATCGTTTAATTTGAGCCGGGTAGATCCGGTTAAAGAATAATATGTCTATTGAAAGCATAAATCCCTTTGTCCTTAAAGGTATTCAAGCCGACCGGGCTGTTTTTTTGGGTCCTCAAACTGTGCAGATTGATATCACGGGAAAATGTAATAATAATTGTATTGGCTGTTGGGTGCATTCACCGTATATCAAAAATTACCCTCGAGATAGAAATAAAGAACTTTCTTTTAAAATTATCTCAAGATTAATTAATGAATTAGCCGATATCGGCACCCAGGAAGTATTTATCGCCGGCAGCGGAGAACCGTTTTTGCATCCGCAGATTATGCCGATAATTTCCCTGATTAAGAAAAGGGGACTTAAGCTGAATATTATTACCAATACTCTTTTGTTGACCGAAGAGGTGGCTTCTCTATTAGTAGATTCCCAGGTAGAAATGATTACCTCCAGCATTTGGGCCGGAGATGAACAGTCGTATATAAAAACTCATCCCGGGAAAAGAAACAATGATTTTTATACTATTAAAAATAACCTGATTTTTTTAGATAAGTTAAAACTAAAGAATAATAGTTTTTTTCCGAAAGTAAAAATATACAACGTGATCTGCAACTTGAATTATGACAATATCCCGGAAATGGTGAATTTTTCTTTGGACGGCGGAGCTCAGGATATCGAATTTCAGTTGATCGATACCGTAGAAGGGCAAACTTCATTTTTAGCTTTGTCCAACGAGCAAATCGGAAAAGTTATAAGTCAATTCTCTTCTCTAAAGGAAAGGCCGGATGTGTTTTTTAAGGATTTAGACTTATACAATAGCGGGAAGAAAGAAAAAGAATTGATAGAATTTCCAGGAAGATTTTGTAAAGTTCCTGATGGTTATTCTCTTGTAGAATCTTTAAGATCCGAAACCGGCCGGGAAAAATATGTTCAACGCATCTTAACCTGCAAGAACAACAAGCATACCTCAATCTCAGAAAGTAACCCGCTTATAGATGAATCTAACAATACGATGATTTTTAGTTTTAATCCGGCAGATTGCAGTGGATGTAAATTTTTAGATTTATCCTGTCTTGTAGATGGAGGCAGGAAAATTTTACTTAGATACGTTAAGATAGTCGGATACGGTTCTTTTATGCACAAACTTATTTCCCCGGGTGTGGATGAGCAAAATTACGAAAAGGGTGTAATCAATAATTGCCCTTGCTATATCGGTTGGTTGTATTCTCGGGTGCTTTCGACCGGAGAGGTAATCCCCTGCTGTAAAGGGGTTAACAAAATTTTAGGCAATCTCCATAAACCAAAGTTTTTCTCAAGGAATAAATTTTCTTCAATATGGAATTCCGCTCTTTACCATGACTTTAGATTCAAAGCTAAAACCGTTTCTAAAGATCAGGATTATTTTAACGATATAAATTGTTTTAAATCTTGTGATCATTTTAGTATTAATGTCGCGCTAGATACGATTATAAAAGATAAAAACTACCAGACAAAGAAAATTGGAATTCAAAAAATAGACAAGCCCTTAAAAATGAAAAACATTATTAAAGTGCCCGCTGATTCATTCTTTCTTGGCAACTTTAATATTTCCGGCCATTCTTTCGGTAAAGGTATAATTATTGATGGAGGAAAAGATTTCGGTTTTGCTGAATACAATGTTTCGATTCCGGATTCGGGAGACTATGAGATTTGGGCTTATTACGCGGCCCATGAAGAACGACGAATGGATTTATATCTGGATGGGGTCTTATTCGCTAAAGATATTGTTTTCCATATCTCGGGCGGCTGGGATAGAAGATCCTTAAATTGGATGCATTTATCAACGTTAAAAATATCACAAGGCAAACATGTATTTAGAATTTATGCTAAAGGCTTAATTCCGCATATACACACCTTTATTTTTATTAAGAATAAACACTTAAATTTAGAGTCCGCGATCAATTTATTATCTTACGAAATTTGCGCTGAATCAATGCCCTTGAGTAATCTTTTTAGTAAAATTCATAGTTTGGGGATAAAAGGCGCTTTTTTGAGAGCATTAAAGCATTTATATTTACAAAAGCCATTAAGTGACTATCTGGATATTTTGGGTATTTTTGACGGTAGGAAAGCGTTTAAAGGCCCTTTTCATGTGCAGATAGACTTAACCGATCATTGTAATAATAATTGTTTGGCTTGCTGGTGTAATTCTCCTTTACTTGAAGAAAAGAAACATGCCAAAGAGCAAAAACGTACACTTCCTTTAGGGTTGGCAAAGGAGCTTATAGATAATCTTGCTGCGATGGGCACCAGAGAGATATATTTTTCTGGCGGGGGAGAACCGTTTTGCCACCCTCAGATCATGGATGTCCTAACTTACGCTAAGAAAAAGGACTTTATTTGCTACGTAAACACTAACTTTACGCTTTTAGATAAAGAAAAGATAGATAAGCTTGTTGAGATCGGGGTGGATCATTTAACGGTAAGCACCTGGGCGGCCTCGGCGGAAGTTTATGTCAAGACCCATCCAAACAAAACTAAAGAGGCATTTTCGCAGATCTGCGAAAATTTGCGCTATCTTAATTCAGTCAAAAAAAATAAACCGTATATAAAACTTTATAATGTTATTTTTAATGAAAATTATCAAGAATTGATAAAGATGGTTGATTTTGCCCGTTGGACAGGGTGTGAATCGTTGGAATATACCCTGGTTGATACTATCCCAGGCAAAACTGACAAGTTGCTTCTTAACCCAAGTCAAATTAAAGAACTACAGTTGGATATAGATAAACTGTCTTCGATGATTGATAAAAGCGGAAAAATAAAGAATATTACTTTATTCCGTTTTAATACTTTTAAACGCCGGGCTTCTTCGGGGCTAGATTTAACTCAGGCAACCTATGACCGTAACATAATCGATAAAATGCCTTGCTATATCGGTTGGTGTTTCGCGCGAATTTTGCCAAATGGAGATATTAATTCTTGTTTAAAGTCGCACCGAATTCCCACGGGTAATCTCTATTTTAACAATTTCACGCAGATATGGAATAGCGATAAGCAGGCGTTTTTCCGCAATAAAACCCTAGCTTATAAAAAAAGCGATGTTTTTTTTAGGTCAATAGGAAATGATCCGGATGTTAAAGAGGCGGGTTGTTATAAGAGCTGTGATGACATCGGCAGAAATTCCTATATGCATAACCGGGTTAAATCTTTAACTTTTATTGAAAAGGCGATCTTGAAACTTATAGTAAAGCTCAAGCTTTTGCCTTATTGTCAACAGCCTTTAAGCTGTCCAAAGGGCGATTTAGCGCTGGCGGGAATCCAGAACGGGAGAGAAGCCTTTGTCGGGCCGGAACAGGTAGTGATTGACTTGACTAATCGTTGTAACCAGAGGTGTATTGGTTGTTGGCTATATTCGCCGTTATTGAAAAATAAGCCGGAGAAAGTTATTCTTAAACAGCAGATAAGTTTTGAGAACGCGAAAAAACTTATTTCCGAACTGGCGGACTTGGGTACTCAAAGAATCCGTTTTACCGGAGGGGGAGAACCTTTTATGCATCCGGAGATTATGAAATTAATTGAATATGCCAAGTCCAAAGGTCTGATATGTTGTATTACGACTAATTTTACGCTGTTAGATAAAGAAAAGATCAGGGAATTGGTAAGACTAGGGGTTGATGAGTTGGCTATTAGTTTATGGGCTTCTAACCAAAATATTTATCAGAAAACCCATCCGGATAGCGCTCCCGGATCATTTGAGAAAATAAGAGAAAATCTTTTATTTTTGTCAAATGAAAAGAAAAGCAAGCCGGTTGTGACTTTATGTAATGTTATTTGTAATGCAAATTATCTGGAAGTCGTTGAAATGTTTAAATTTGCCCTTCAGATGCGGGTAGAAAAAGTGTATTTTACTTTGTTAGATGCGTTAGAGGGAACAGAGTCTTTGCTTTTGGATAAAGAACAAAAGAGGGTTGTTTTACAGCAAGCGGAGCAAATTAAAAAGCTTTGGGAAGATTTGCCCCAAATAAGGAAGATCCAATTGGATTATTTTGAAGGTTTTATCTCTCGTTTAGAGGAAGATAAGGACTCTGCCGGCAATTATGATTGTAGCCGGATAGATAAAATACCCTGTTATGTGGGTTGGACCTTTGCCAGGGTTTTGGCCGACGGTAGTCTAGTTCCTTGTTGTCGCGCGGTCAATAAGAAGATGGGCAATTTAAACAGCCTGGATTTTAAAGGTATTTGGCTTAGCTCTAAATATGCTGAATTTAGAAGTAAAGCTAAATATTTATCAAAAACCGAACCTTATTTTACGGAAATTGGCTGTTTTAAGATGTGTGATAATCTGATGCATAATGAAGAAACTTATAGGAGATTAAATGGAAAATAGCCTGGCTTTTCCCCGTTACCTTTCGATACAAACCACTTCATTATGTAACGCGAATTGTATTTTTTGCCCTAATCATGAGATTAAGGGCTTGTTCCCTCCTAAAGTAATGGATGGGGCTCTATATAAGAAGATTATTGATGAGTGTAAGGTTTATCGGGGAATCGAGCGGATAATCCTGTATTTAAATAATGAACCGCTGACCGATAGCCATATTGTCGAACGGATAAATTATGCTAAAGAAACTATCCCTTGGGCCAGTGTGCATATTTTGACAAATGGTTCTTTGTTGGATGATCAAACACAGGATAGATTAATTGATTCTAAATTGGACTGGATTGGTATAAGTATGCATGGAATTAAGAAGCAGAGTGTCGAAGGCGCTATGGGGTTGGATTATGATATAGTTTTTCCTCGGTTGTTAAAATTTATTCAAAAAGCCAGGAATAAAAGGAATTTAGAAGATTTCATTATGATTACCTTCTTAAAGCATAAATATTTATCGGAGGAAGAGAAGGAAGAGGCGATTGAATTTTGGAAGAAACAGGGGATAAGCCGGATTAGTTTTTTCGACGGGCCGATAAGTCGCGCTGGGAACGTCAAGACGATGGAGAGGGTGTATCATCCTAAAACATACGGCTGTCGGAGTATCTGGGCTGATGAAATGGTTCACATCGTGGAAAACGGGGATGTCGTTCTTTGCTGTATGGATTGGAAAAGAGAGATAATTTTGGGGAACTTAAATAATCAAAGCATTTCCGAAGTCTGGAATTCATCCAATTATGACAAGGTAAGGGATCAGCGGGATGGGCGTCAGAACGCGGGAAACAATTTTATCTGTAAAAGATGCGAAGAGTCTCTTGTCCAACCGGAGGAGAGTCTGTCGACCGGTTTATCGACCGCTAAGATCGCTTCCGACACCAAAATAAAAACTAAACCGGTTAATGTAGTTTTAGCCATGGTCCCTCCCTGGCAAACTAAAATGCCCCCTTTGGGTTTGGCTTACTTAAGCAGTTTTCTGAAAGCCCAGGGAATCAAAAACAGGGTTATTGATTTAAATGTTAAATTATTTAACAATTCTGAAGTAGAAAAAAGATACTTTTGGGAGATTGCGGCGTTAAATAATTTGACTCCCGCGCAAATCGGCGAGCATTTTTGCGATGAGTTTAGCGCTCAAGTTAATAATTTTGTCAACGAGATAGTTAATTCGGAAGAGGAAATTATCGGATTATCGGTTACGGTAGCAAGCTTAAATGTAGCTATTTTTATCGCGCATAAAATTAAACAAAAAAATCCTTCCAAAGTTATTGTTCTGGGCGGGCCGGGCGCCTTTTGGGATACGCAAATTATAGATCCGGAAAAAATAATCGATGTGTTTGTGGTTGGTGAAGGTGAATTGCCGATGCTCGAAATCGTCAGACGTTTCGAAAAAAACAGAAGCATTGAAAGCTTAATCGATATCCCCGGCACAATGGTGAAATTTGAAGGGAAGTATTATGATTTTTCTACCCCTAATCCCCAAAAGGATATTGATCAGATGCCCCTGGTTGATTTCTCGGGTTTTGATTTAAGTCAATACGATATCATCGATGGATACCGGCCGCTGCCTATCCTTATTAGCAGGGGTTGTATTAATCACTGCAGTTTCTGTATTGACCATAAAATGAATTTCCCTTTCAGATTTAGGAGCCCGCAAAAAGTTTTCGATGAATTGAGATATTATATCCAAAAATTTGGCGTGCATGATTTTGAGTTTAATGATTTGTTATGTAATGGCAACTTGAGACAGCTTGAGACTATTTGTGATCTTATTATAAAAGAAAAACTGGGGGTGAGGTGGCATTCTTACGCGGCTATCAGAAATGGTATGAGCGAGGAGATTTTTAAAAAAATGAAAAGCGCTGGATGCGCCAGTTTATGTTTTGGAATGGAATCCGCTTCGGATGTGGTGCTAAAGAAAATGAATAAATCATTTGATGCGGATACCGCCGAACAGGTAATTAGAAATAGCCATAAGGTGGGTATAGCCACTGCGATAAATATTATTATCGGGCATCCCGGGGAATCGTCGCAAGAGTTTAAAAAAACATGCGAATTTATAAAAAGAAATAAAAATTTTATTAGTGAGATCACTAATGTTTCTACCTGTGTTTTAATGCCGGAGACGGACTTATTTAAACATCCGGCTAAATATGGAATATATTTCCGAAAAACTTTTATGGATTGTTTAAGATCTTTTCTTGGAGGGGGTACTACACAATGTAATTATAAAAAATTTCATACTTCACCCGATGGTTCACCGCGGGTGCGGGTGAAAAGGTTAAGAGAGATGCTGCTTTTAATTTCCAAATTGGACATACCGTATGCGATTGTTAATCGTGTTAAAGATCAGGATCCCGGTTTCGATAAAATGTTTCCAGTTAAAAAAAAGAATAACTTTGCTATCGCTTCCGTGGGTTTGCTTAGAGTTAAGTTTGATCCGGCCAAGAAAAAGACTTATATTTTTTTCAATAATCAAAAATTGACCTCGGATGTCGGTCTGAACTCTTCCTTTAATGTCCGTGGGGAATGGGTTGATTCTTCAATGGGTGATTGGCAGATTAAGGAAGAAAGTAACAGGTTGCAGGCGACCATCGCATTCAAAAATTTTCCGGTTTCACAAGATTGGCTGATTAAACTTCAAAAAGATTCGTTAACTTGGGAAATTAAGACGTATTTTTACGATAATCTTACTGTTAATCAGCAAAAATACGGGATAGTAGTTTCAGATTTATATAACAAATATTCAATCGACGACTTGTCAGAAGATTTTCCTATCTTGGGGGAGGAGTGGAAGGACGTCAAATTTTGCAAGAATGGCCAGTTAAGCTTAACTTCTAATAAGAATCTACCGGGGATAAATTTAAGGCAGGAAGGACTGTGGGGGAAAGATTATTTTATCCAACTTCAAAATCTACCCTTTTCTTATTCCGGAAGAATGGCCAATTTTTGCTTAGTCGATGTAACGACTACTGTGGATAAAGAAAAGAAAGCACGGATTTTTAGAAAAGGGGATACGGAAAACGTTTGTTTAAAATTTACGCTGTTTTAAGAAACAAGCCTGGAAATTACTTAATACGGAGCGGAATGGCAAATAGCGGAATGAAGCGGCCTTAGAATGCTCTAAGGTTTATGTTTCTTAAAAATAAATAGATTGGAAAAAAGTCAAAATGGAAGCGGTTAAACAATCAGGGGTTAAATCTCCGGATATACTTTTAGTCACTTTGCCTCCTTGGGGGGTGGAGAATCCCGCAATTGGTTTAGGTTACCTGGATTCTTATGTTAGAAGTAAGGGGCTGGAGTCGGAAGTATTTGATTTTAATATTTATTTTCATAACTCCGTGGCGGATGAATATAAAATGCTCTGGCATATAGAGAATAAGAATTACTGGAGCAATGAAGAAACGTTTCCGATTTTAACCAGATTATTTAAAGATCAAATTGATTATGCGGTTGATAAAATATTGTTAAGCCAGGCTAATTTAGTCGGTTTTTCCGTAGTTGATCCCAAGGAGCGTATTACGATTGAAGTGATTAAGAGGATAAAAGGGTTAGCTCCGGAAAAGGTAATTATTCTGGGCGGTCCCGCCTGTTCTACGGAGGAGCAGCGGGATTTTTTTATTAAAAATATCGCCGGAGGGATTGATTATTTTGTTGTAGGGGAAGGGGAGGAAACTCTTTACGAAATTATTAAAGATAAACAGAAATTCCATCATCATGCTCTACCGGGAGTAGCGTATAAAGAAGGGAATGCCTGGAAAACCGTTAATCGTAAACCCATTTTTCCTCTAGACGCTATTCCTTTCCCGGATTACCGTAATTTTAATTTAAGTCAATATGTCGCTAAAAATACTGTGCTTGTAGAGTGGAGCCGCGGTTGTCTGGGGCATTGCAGTTTTTGCAAAAATTACCGCTTAGTTCAAGGTTATCGGCGGCGTAGCCCGGATAGTGTGTTAAATGAGCTTGTTTTTTTAAAAAATAACTACGAAATAGATTCTTTTACCGTTTGCGATAATCTGATGAACGGAGATGTTCAGCAGCTAGAGGGTATCTGCGAGGGAATTATTAAGAAAGATATCGGAATGCGTTGGTCCGGGCAGATTGCTCCGCGTAGCCAAATGCAGGAGTGTTTATTTAAAAAATTAAATCAGGCAGGATGTTTTAAATTACAGATTGGAGTCGAAAGCGGTTCGGAAGAAGTCCTTAAATTGATGCAGAAGCCTTATACGCCTCAGATCGCTGCGGAAAACATCAAAGCCGCTAAAAAATCAGGAATCGAAACAGAAATATTCTTATTGATCGGTTTTCCGGGCGAAACCGAGAAAGAGTTCCGTAAGACGGTGGAGTTTATTCGAGAAAACTCTGTTTATATCGATACGATAAAGTCGATAAATACTCTGCATCTTATTGCTGGAACCGAAATATACGAGAATCCCCAGAATTTTAATCTCGCTTTGTTGCCTAAGGACAATTGGCATTATCTTTGGGAGACAAGAGACGGCAACACCTATGTGGTAAGAAAAAGAAGGGCCGAGGAGTTACTTGATTTGGCTTCTTCATTAGGAATTAAGGTTCAGGAGACTAACATCGGAGAAGGTAAGGAGGCGACTTTATCCGTGGCTCGGGGCTTAAGTGAAGAAGAGGAAACCGTCGTTTTAAAAAAGTCCCTGGTTGCGTTACAGAAACTTCCCGAACGGCGGCATACTGTTTTTAAAGAAAGAAAATTAAGCAAGTGGTTATTGCTTATTTTTAGCATAAGCTTTATTGTTTTTTATATATTTTATTTTTGGCTTATAATGTTTCTAAGGGACCGGTTAATCTTAGGCGGTAGGAAAGAATAAACTTTTTAGGAATCATATGAATATTTTGCTGGTTCATCCCCATGATTTATTTGATAAATCCGAGCCTTGGACAATAAGGATCCTTAGCCTTGCTCGGGAATTCTCCAAGCAAGGTCATGCCATAAAACTTTGTTATTTTCCGGTGTTATTAAATCATAAGCGCAGCCGGGTCTCCGTAGATAAGGTTGAATGTATTCCTTTGGATAGGACTCCGAGCCTGCTCTCTTTTATCGGCAACGCCCGTTTGTTGGTTTCTTTGGGGAAATGGGCGGATGTTGTTCACTTTCAAAAGTGTCATTATTATGCGGCGCTTCCAGCGGTTCTTGCCGCTTATATCAATAGACTGCCTTTGCATTATGATTGGGATGATTGGGAAGAAAAGATTTGGCATGAGTCCTGTGGTAAAGATCTGAGTTCGAGGTTTGTCGGGTTTTCTTTTAAGTTGTTGGAACGTATATTGCCGATTTTATCTGATTCCATATCTTGCGCCAGCAGGCAATTGAAAGAATTGACTATAAAATTCGGGGTGAAGGAAGAATTCATTTTTGATGCTCCGGTAGGGGTTGATTTAGATGAATTTAATCTGGGACTCAACGAAAATAGAATAAAAGAAAAATATCGTATACCCAAGAATGAACATATTGTTTTGTATATTGGGCAACTTCATGGCGCTCAATATGTGGAATTACTTATTAAGGCTGCCAATGTCGTATTGCAGAAGCGGACGGATATTAAATTTATGATTGTCGGGGAAGGGTTTTTAGAACAACAGTTGCGTCAAATGGTGTATGATTTGGGGCTGGAAGAAAAAGTCATTTTTACCGGCGCGGTTAGTCATGCGGAAATTCCGTTTTACATTTCCTCGGCTAGTGTTTGCGTAGCTCCTTTTAAAGATACTGAAGTTACCCGCTGCAAAAGCCCGTTAAAAATTGTTGAATATATGGCTTCCGGTAAGGCGATCGTCGCCAGCAATGTTGGGGAAGTAAGTAAAATGTTAGGTGGTGTTGCTTTGTTAACTGCTCCCGGAGACCATTGCGATTTGGCCAGAGGAATTATCTCTCTTTTAGATAACGCTAAGTTACGTACAAGTCTGGGGTTGGTGGCTCGCAAAAGAGCTGAACATCGGTATGGTTGGTATCATACGGCTCAGAATTTGCTTATGGCCTACAATAAAATTATTAGATAATAATGAAAGTAATCTTTATTACCCGGGAAGGATATTCGTTATCCGGCGCACGAGTGCGCTGTTATGGTTTTTCTCGGGAACTAAAGAAATATGCGATTAAATCAGAAGTTCTTTCTTTCGCGGACACTTTTGGAGCTAAATACGCGGAGAATGAATCAGAAATGGGTTTAACTGAAAAGCTTAAATACAATCTTGCCGCGTTTAAGCTTCTGATGAAAGAAGATAAAAATACGGTATTTTTTCTGCAAAGAATAAATTATCATGTTTTAGCTCCGGTATTGGTTAGTCTAATTAAAAAAAATAAATTAATCTTTGATTGTGATGATTGGAATATCCGAGAAAACCCGAAATACTATTTCGGTTTTCTTCCCTCCTCGAAAATGGAATATGCTTATCGGAAATTAGCAAAACGCGCCGCGCTTTCTATTGCCGCCAGCAATTTTCTAAAGACTTATTTGGAACCTTTTAGCCGGAAGATTTGTTATCTTCCTACTGGAGTAGATACGAATTGTTTCTTTCCGCGGGAAAAAACAGATTCATCAAAAATAGTTTTTTCCTGGACCGGTACGGCATATAATTTATCGATGTTGGAAAATCTTAACTTTATTCTGTCTTGTTTTTCAGATTTAGCGGTAGAATTTGATAATATTTTTCTCTATCTTGCCGGGCAGGGCAAATATTATGAAGAGTTCAAGCGAACAGCCGCAATCAGCAAATTTTCGCAAAGAATAAAAGTTTTTCCCTGGATTCGGCCAGATAATCTGCCGGGATTTTTGTCGGGTATTGACATTGGGCTGTTACCTTTAATTCAAAACAGTTATTTTAATCAAGCCAAGAGCCCGACTAAGTTATTTGAATATATGGCGATGGGCAAACCGGTGGTCGCCAGCAGCATGGGGGAGGCAAAAAATATTATTACCGATGGGCAAACCGGGTTATTAGCGGTTAATCGGAGTGAATTTATCGCTAAAATGAAATTACTAATTTCCGATCTCCGGTTAAGGACTGAGATCGGCCGAAATGCGAATGAACAAATAAAAATGAAATATTCTCTTAATGTGTTAGGCAAAGAGCTTTATTCTATCTTAAGAGGTCTTTAGTGACCCAAATTTCCGTAATTATAGCTACTTATAACAGTGGCGCTTTTATTTTATCATGTTTAGATTCAGTTTTTAAGCAGGCAATGCCGGAAACAGAGATTATCCTGATCGATAATGCTTCAAAGGATAACACGGTTTCTTTAGTCAGGAAGAAGTATCCGCAAATTAAAATAATCGAAAATAAGATTAATTTTGGCGCAAGCAGAGCCCGTAATCAAGGCTTAACTATTGCCAAGGGGCTTTGGATTTTGACTTTAGATTGCGATGTCATTCTGGAAGCCGGTTTTTTTAAAATTGCTTTGGAGACCATGGATACTTTATCGCCTCGGGTAGGTTCAATCCAACCGAAAATATTGAATGTAAAAAAAACAGGAATTTATTCTGTTGGGATACGGGCGTCTTTTTTAAAAAGATTCCATGATATCGGCAGAGGACAGCGGGACTCAGGGCGCTTTAACCGTTCGGGTTATATCTTTGGGGCTTGTTGCGCGGCAGCGTTATATCGGAGCCAGATGCTTAGAGAAATAAAGGATGGTTTTGGATACTTCGATGAACGATTCTTTTTTCTTTTTGAAGATGCGGATTTATCCTGGCGGGCGCAAAAAAAAGGGTGGCGTTGTTTATATCGACCCGAATTGAGATGCCTTCATCATGGCAACAGCTCGCTTACGGACAAAAACATTAGACAATATCTGAGTTTTATTAATCGCTTACGAATGATCCGGAAAAATCAGAATCCTTTGATGGTATTTTTAATGGTTCCGCTATACCTGATTTATGATTTACCCAGGTTTTTAATATTAATTGCCAAATTTAAATTAAAGTTTCCTGAATTTAAATAAAATGTCTGTAAGCGTAATTATCGTAACGATCAAAAAGAAGAATTATCTTAAGTCCTGCCTGGGCTCTCTTTTAGCGCAGAGCAAGCCTCCTTTGGAGGTTATTGTTATTGATAACGCGCCCGGGAGCGATTATAGCCAGGGGATTTCCGGACAATATCCTTTAGTCAGGATTATAAAAAACCCGGAGAACTTATTTTATACCGGGGGAATGAATAAGGGTATCGCATCAAGCAAGGGGGAATTTATTTTGTGCCTTAATGATGATACGGTTTTAGACCAAGATTTCATTTGTCAGGCTTTAAAGGGTTTTTCCGTAGCCAGGAATATCGGTATGGTGAGCGGAAAGATTTTACGTCAAGATAAGAAAACTTTAGATAGTACAGGCTTATTTTTAAGTCTTTGGCGCACAGCCAGGGAAAGAGGCTATGGTCAGTTAGACTCCGGTCAGTTCCAGAAGAGTGGTTTTGTTTTTGGTGTTAGCGGCGCGGCGGCTTTTTATCGCAGGCAGATGTTGGAGGAAATAAAAGAAAGCGGGGATTATTTTGATTCCCGATTTAAGATGTTTTATGAAGATTTGGATCTTTGCTGGCGGGCGAATAATCGCGGTTGGCGGGGTTATTATATTCCCAGCGCTTTAATTTACCATGTACGCGGGGGATCATTCCGTCCCGATTCTGGTATCGACAAGCCTATCGGACGTAAATATCTAGACGATCGGCTACATTGCGGTTTAATTAAAAATCGTTACTTGACTATATTAAAAAATGAAAGGTTCCCAGGCTTTTGTTTATGTTTTATTCCGATATTTATATACGATATATGCGCCTGGTGCTATATCTTATTTTTTCACCGTAAAGTTATAAAACTGTTATTGGTCCAGATTTCTAACTGCCGGAAACAATCTTAAGGATGGTAAGCAGGCCCAAGGTAATCATCAATAAGCCGACATAGCGCTTTAAAGAGTTGGAAGGGGATTTCTTTACGGTAAAAGCAGCTATAGGAACGGCAAATATCGCCCAGGCGGTTAGGATCCCGACTAATTTCCAGTCTATAGTCCTTTTCGTAATTAAGTAAATGCTAAAACCGACCAGGCAAGTAATGGCTTCAGCAAAGGCGGTTATTCCTACGGCGTTTTTAACGTTTAATCCGGAAATCAATTGTCCTCCCATAACTAAGGGGCCATAGCCTCCTCCGGAGATACCTTTGTTAAAGGAAGCCAGGATGCTTATGCCCATAAGCCTGGACCAGGAGAAATTCATGGGTTTCTGAATCGTATAAATAACCAAAAATCCCATGACCAATACAAGAGAACCAATATAAATTGTCAGAATGTCCTTCGGAATTTTAATGGAGATGATTACTGCGCAGGTCACACCGATAGCTCCTAGTAATCCCAGAAGAGAAGCGGCTTTAAAATCGGGGGAACCGATTTTAAAATCAACATTTTTTAATTTATGATGGGATATGCAGGCGGCGATATCGGTGAATAATTGAGAAATAAGCACTGCCGGAATTACTTTGAGCGGTTCCAGACCGATAATTACCAATATCGGGGTTAAGGCTGTTCCGTATCCCATGCCTAGGCTGGAATCAAGATATTCGCTTATAAAAGCCAATGGACCGGCTAAGAGAACCATAATACACCTTTAAATTAAAGATCTGCCGTCCATTCTTTCTGTTTCTTCCGAATCGAAAATATTTAATAAAGTCGGGGCGATATCGATAATTGAAGGGGTGTTTATCTTTATTTTCCGGTTAATAAAAATAACGCCTGGTACTAAAACCGGATCGATTAAATGGTCGCCGCTCCATTTCTTTTTATTATCTTCGATTAATCCGGATGCGACCCCTCCGATAGCGGTTTTCCAGGAGGTGCGGAAACCTTTGGCGAAACCCACGAATAAATCTGGAGCATCGTCGCTGTAGGTGCCTTTGAATACCTCTTCTTGCAGATAAATGTTATTAATCGCAGGCTGGTTCTTAGAATCCTTTAGTTTTAGAAGAGATTTTTTAATCTCTAATTTTAAGGATTGAGCCTCTTCTTCGGTTAGGATGCCTTCTGATTCCCGGCCTTTTTTATTTAAATAAATTCCTCCGAATCCGATAGAGTAGGCTTTGGTTTTTGACCAATCGATATCATCCAGGAATCCCTTTGATTCGGTAACATTCTTTTTTAAATACAAATATCCGTTTTCCATAAGCCAGTGGTTTAAGTTTACGGATTTTCTGAATGAATTAAATCCATGGTCGGAGATGACTAATACGGTTGTATCGGAACTAACATTTTTTAGAGCCTCTCCAATGATCGCGTCAATTTTTTTATAGTAATCCAGGATTACTTGGCTGTAAGGGGAATCTTTTTCGTAGAGAGGACTTTGTGGGTCGGTGTAACGCCAGAACATATGCTGAACTGTGTCCAAGGTTTCAAAATAAAAAAAGAATAACCCGCTTTTAAATTCTTTTAGCCCTTCTTCTAGTATTCGTTTTCTTTCCCCGAGAATATCGTCAATATGTTCCAGGAAAGCTTTTTCATCGATCCGGTTTTCGGAGAGCGCCCAGGTGTCATGGGGCATACCCTGAGTGTAATAAAGTCCGGTTTTGGAAGCCAGCTTTTTAGAATAATTATTAGGATATGATATCGGAAAAGGAGGATCAAGTGGATCGAAATTTATCGGACTGATATATAATTCAAAATCCGGGTAGACGGATTTAAGGTAAAATTTAATTATACCGTGTAATTTTCGAATCGGGCTGATACTGAAAGAGATTCTATGCCACTGGCTCCATTGGCTGGTTTTGATGCGGATACTCTGACCCTGGAAGTTGAGGATTGCGCTTTGTTTATCCGGTAATATGATCTTTAGCGGGATCTTAGCCGGTTCAATGGAATTCCTTTTGGAAAATTTCGGACCGAAAATGCTGGTGTTGATTGTATCCCGGTAGGTTTCGGTGTGGATGATTCTCCCCCGGCTATCAGCGTCATCCTCAGATAGGGGCTTAGAGGTGTAAAAGGTAAAACTGCCGGTGCTTCCTAATAAATCCGGGGTGCCCATACCGGAAAGCATTATTCCTTTAAGAAGAGTTGTGGGAAAAGTGTTCGGGCAGAAATAGAAATAGCTTTGGATATTTTTTTCGGTTAAGATTTCCCAGATCGATCTGCCTTTTCTATATAATTTAATTACCGGATTACGGCTAAGATTGCTAATCTCATTAAGAGACAAGAAAAGAGAGTAATCTTGAGGGTTGCGCATTACAAAATCAAATATGCCATGATTTGCTGGATTCAGACCGGTAGCGAAGCTGGACCAGGCAACCACGGATTCCGGTGGATTGGTTGTGGCCAGAGGGAAAAAACTGCCATTTTTGACCAGATGGCTTAGGTTTGGGAGCATTCCTTTGTCGATCAAACTCTTTGTGATGGCATAATCCATTCCATCAACGCCAAAGATAATTACTTTATTTTTATTGATCACTTTCTTATGCATAATGAATCCCCCGATGATTACTAAGGTTAAAATTATTAAAATCAGCCAGAAAAAACGTTTAAAAAATTTGAAAAAGTTCCTAAGAAACAATAAGGTACCTCCTAAAATAAAGGCGAGAAAGGCCCAAAGATATGACGTATTTTGCGCGAAGACAAATCCTTGGTTCAGATCAACGTATTTTAATAACATAGATTTATAAAATAACCCCAATGGCGGAAATTTTTTGCCGGCTATCAACAAGAACAAATCTTCCTAAGCTATGACTGTCTTGATATTTTTCGGTGACCACCTTATGCGCGGTTTCTAAAATTACCTGGGCTAAATCGTTTATTTTAAGTGGTCCTTTTTTAGGCAGAAGATTCGCCGTATCCCAGATTTGATCAACCCGTTTGAATTTTACCATTTCGTTTTGTGTTGCGCAATGAAAACTTAAAGCTGTATTCGGATTAATCGGACGCGTAATAATAATTTTGGCAAGAATAGTCTGAGTAATTTTTGGTAGATGGTTAGCGCATAAAACTTGTCCGCGTTTCAAGTTATAATTGTTATTTAAAGTTATTCCTATGGCAAGCGGAGCTTTCGCAAAACGGATGCTTTTGTTAAAGTATTTGATTTTTTCTATCCGGAATTCTTTTTGTTCCGGATAGACAAAAACCGCGGATTTCTTTTTTATTCTTCCGGAGGAAAGAATGCCGGCGGCGATATTTTCCCCTCCTTTTTTATAAACATCTTGAATTAAAAAACGGAAATTATCCGGGTTTTTTTTAATTTTGATATTATCCAATAGTTCTTTTAGGGATTTACCCTTGTACCAAGGCATCATTTTTGATCTTTTGAATAAATTCTCTCCTTGGCTAGAGGAGACAGGCAGGCATTCTTGGAATTCTATTCCGATATTCTTAAAAACATCTAAAATGAGTTTTTTTGTCCTGAGGAATTCTGCCTGATTAAAGTTGCAGATATCCATTTTATTTATAATGGTGATGATGTTGGAAATACCTAGAAATTTAAGAATAAAGGCATGTCTTTTAGTTTGATCGTTAATCGGTTTGTTTATGTCTATAACTAATATCGCGGTATCGGCATGGGAAGCGCCGGAGAGCATGTTTTTTAATAATTCTTGATGGCCGGGTACATCGATGAAAAGAATATTTCTTTTTCCCGATTTACAAAAACACTGGGTTGTGTTAATCGTTAATTCTTTTTCCCTTTCTTCCTGGAAGCTGTCTAGTAGATAAGCAAATTCGAAATTACGCTCTAAATTTTTACAAACCTGTTGGATATCTTCGATTGCTCCCTGATTTAGGGATCCGCTTTCGTAAAGATATCTGCCGATGAGGGTGGATTTTCCGGAATTGACGTCTCCGGCGACAACTATTTTAATAAGGTTGGGCATATTTACATATAACCTAAAGAGCGCAGTTTCTGCATCATATAGGTTTTCTCTTTGTCTTGACAACGTCCGGATCGTTCAGCGATTTTTGTCGTGTTAAGTTCAGCGATAATTTTACTAATATTGGAAGCCGTAGAGGGGACTGCCTGGCAACAGCATTGACATCCGATGCTGCGGTAGCGATTTCCTTTTTTTGAAAAATATAAATTTACTACAGGAATTTTCACTTTTTTTGTGTATTGCCAGATATCGATTTCACGCCAGGCAAGTAAGGGATGGATTCTTAAGTGGCTGGATTTATCCATGCTGGTATCCGAATATTCTGACCAGATCTCTAGCGATGGATTGCGCCAGTCCCATTTAAAATTTTTATTCCGTACGGAAAAAACACGTTCTTTAGCCCGGATTAGATGTTCATCCCGGCGGATAGCAACCAGAAATGCTTTTAAATGATAACGTTTAGTGATTAATTTCAGCGCATCCGTTTTTAAGGCTTGACAACAGCGGTATCTGTTTTTAGCCGGAGACATATTTTTCTTTAGAGCCGAAGTATTTTTGGCGATAATCAAGCGTAAACCGTATTTTTTTGCCAGCCGATCCCTGAATTCGTAAATTTCTTTAAATTTATAGGTGGTATCGATATGAATTACGGGAAAGGGCACCTTTCCGAAAAATGCTTTTTGCGCTAAATGCAGGAGCGCGGTCGAGTCTTTTCCCATGCTCCATAATAGCGCCAATTTATCGCGGTATTTATGGTAAGCTTCCCGGATAATATAAATACTTTCTGTTTCCAGGGCTTTTAAATACTCGGCATTATTATTTTTAGTCATGCTTATTTGGATGGATGAAGAGGTTCTTAAGATAATATAAAAAAATAGAGCATAATAAAGAATTTTGTGCTAGACTTTGTTTTACAAAGCGAACTTAGTGTTTAAGATAAGTTTTTTAACCTAGCTATTTTTATTTCTGGTATTAAATAATTATAGCAAACTCCGTAAGCTTAGGCAAGAGGAGAGATATGGATCCGGTAAGATGATCAGAAATTCTCCTTTTGTGATGATTAACGCCAAGCACATTGTCCGCCCTTAGGGTAGGTTAGATTTAAAGATTTGAATTTTTTATTGGGTTAGGTTATTAAATAGTTTTTATATGAAAAATAAAATTTCGGTAGCGGTATTAGCCTTGTTTTTTTTGATCCTGGAAGGGTCAAATTCGCAACTAATGGCCCAACCCAATCCCTCTCCCGATATTTTATTAATTACGGTTGATTGTTTGAGACCGGATCACCTGGGTTGCTATGGATATCTGAAAAATACTTCTCCTAATATCGATAAACTGGCTAAAAAAGGGGTAGTTTTTACTCAGGCTATCGCCCAAGCTTCTTGGACCCTGCCGTCGATAGCCAGTATTTCAACTTCCACTTATCCATCGGGGCATAAAGTTAATTTTTGGGGTGTAATTTTATCTCCGAAACTACCGACTATCGCTGAGATCTTAAGACGGCGGGGATACCATAACTTTCTTTGTAGCGGGCATAGCAATCCTTTATTTGAAATACCGGGATTCGAAAGGGGATTTGATGAATGGGTTGATACTAAGAAGATGCTGGATTCGGAGGAGGTTAACGCGTTAGCCTTACAATTTCTACGGGAGAATTATAAAAGAAAGTTTTTTCTCTGGATTCACTATATGGATACCCATGATCATTTTTTTAACCCCCAAAGAGACAGCTCAGGATCCATGAATATGCTTCAAAAGGCCTTGAATATCTCTAAATATGATGCTGCGATAGCGCAAGTGGATAAGCAGATTGGGATTCTTATCGATGAATTAAAAGAATTGAAGATCGATAAAAACACCTTGATTATTATTACCGCTGACCATGGGGAGG